>Ga0268262_10000371_pt1 | contig 60281 bp, 51 predicted proteins | sample TergutNc150P3_FD_190354 | JGI IMG/M metagenome (GOLD analysis project Ga0268262, IMG submission 190354) | Nasutitermes corniger P3 segment gut microbial community from laboratory colony in Florida, USA - Nc150 P3 (SPAdes) (version 2) | ecosystem: Host-associated > Arthropoda: Insects >... | reverse complement strand
CAAGAACTATGGTGCCAGCTATTGCACGTACGTTGATTTTGCTCACATCCAATTTCGATATTACAGGAGTAGTAGCTGGAGGAGGAGTAACCCCAATTCCACAAATAGCACCTTTTGGGCAAGAGCTTAGCGGTGGGTCTGTAGGTTTGGTGCCGCCACCAACATTGTTGTCGGTTTTTACCACTAAAGCAACAGATTTTTGGCCTGCGTTGTAATTAGCGGTTTCCTTTGCGCGTGCGAATATGTAGTAGGTTGTGTTGGCTGTTAGGTTGTTGAAGGTTAGACCGCCTTGCCAGGTGGTTGGGGTGCCAGTGGCGGTGGTGGAGTAGCCGTATTCAACTGTTTGCTCATTTACTGGAGCGTCAACTGCTACTATTGTTATGCTGTTGGCTGTTTTGCCATTGGTTGCCACAGTAGGAGCGGCAACAGTTGCGCCAGTTGCCTTTGTTACGGTTATTTCAATTTCAACACTTGTTAAAATTTTGTAATTCGCGGCATCGTCAGGCTGAAAGTTCGCAAGGTGTACTTGTGGTCCAACTCCACCAACATTCGTTTCTGTAGCGTTTACCCATGTCCAGGTACCTTTAGCAACAGTAGCACTAGGAAATGCAGGAGTTACATCAGATAATTTTTGCCCATAAGTTGCGGTAAAAGGACCTGTTGGAGTTTCAACGGTTGCCTTCTCAATTTCGAAAGTATGGGTAAAATTGCTGAAATAATTAGTAGCATCGCTCGGATCTACGGAGAGGTTATAGTAGCCAGCGTTTATGGGTGCCGATGAGCTTGAGCTACCATTGCCATCAATATAAGTGTACTTTAACGTACCACTATATGCATCTCCACCAAGTATAGTTGCGGTTGGAGTGCCAGTGTAGCCTGTTTTTGCAGTGCCATCATAAGTGTATTTATATACCTTCTCTAAATCAACGAGAATTTCATCCTGATTCACCGTTTTAAAGGTAATGGTAACGACTTTATCACTATAGTTCTTACTGGCAATAGTGACAGGCAGAGTTGCAAATTTGTCAGCTGCTCCCGTAGTTCCTGTGCCTTTGTAGGTTATTTTCCCGTTCACAAGCGTAACTGCACCATCTAAGACACCCTGTGCATTGGTAAGTGTTCCAGGTGTGTAGGTCAAATTGCCGGGGGCACCGTGTTCGGGATCCATGGGAATTATCAGGTCAATGGCATGGCTGGTGTTGTCTGATTTTGAAATCTTAAGTTCGACATCCTCAGCGTTTAAGTCAGCAGCCGCCGCCTTGTTCACCGTGATTGTCGTACTGTGCTTGAAATTTACGCCCGTCCAGTCGTAATTTTGGTTAGCGGGTGGGACGAATTCGACGTTGTAGTTGTGGTCACCAACTTCTCCAGATGGTGTATTGGTGTTTTCCCATCTAAATGTACCTGTTGGGTCTGCAGCACCGCCGCTTAGTATGGAGCTTGCCAGTGTTTGTCCGAAGGTTATGGCTGCCGCTGTGGGCCAAGAGCTAATGACACCAGCTTTCTTTTCTATACGCCAATTAGCAGAAAAGTCGCTTGTGCAGTTGCTTTCGCAGTTTTCCCACTCGTAATTCTCCTTATCTTTCAGCACGACCTTGGCATTGTAGGTTCCTGCGTTTGTCGCTGAGTAACCAGTAATGGTATATTTATCAGTGTCAGGACTGTATTCAGGTGTTATGCTAGCCGTTAGCGCGCTACCTGTATAAATGTTAGGTGTAGGGCTTGCAATAGCAGGCTTAGTTACTTTTGCCCTATTTATTTTCCACTGAATGTTAAATGGGGCGGTTGTTTTTCCTGCGTCATTCCAAGACAGCAACTTTGCGTTAACCGCACCACTATTCAGCGTGACCGTGGCATTGTAAGAACCCGCGGCTGTCTCGGAGTTGCCAGAGATGGTGTAATAATCTGCATTAACTGGTTGTATAGTCGGTCCTTGAGGAGCACCTGTGTAAGTGAATACAGTGCTTGCAGCACTGGGCTTGGCTATTTCTGCTTTTTCTACAAATACTGTGATTTTTCCATCAACATGGTTATCTCCAACGGTGTAGGTTGCGTTTACGTCTTTGAAGTACGATATGTTGTGTACTCCAGTCCCTTGAGTCTCCCATTCAAGAATACCGATATCGTTATCACTTCCAGCACCGATGGTGCCTGCCAAAACTATATTCTCATTGCTCCATGAAAGACCATCGGTGTCTTCCCATGCAGACAAATTCAAATCTGAAAGTTTTTGTCCATATTTCCCCTTAACATCTTCACCGGGTTCCATAAAGAACAAGCCATCGCTAATGCACTCTACGTCCGTCACTTTTAAATTACCAATGGTGCCACTGACAGGGTTGGCTACCCATTTAAAATGCATTATGCTGTCCACCGCTGATCTTTCCCTACCATCTTCAGAAGTAGTCGTGCTTAAATGCTCATCAGGATGGTCAGTCCAACTACCTAGGGCGTCAGAACATCTAGTATATTCGGCGGGGTTAACAGTAACTTCAGTCCATTCGGTAGCAGTGCCAAAACTTTTGCAAAAGTTCTTTAAATATCTGTATTCTTGATTATCTGTTGGCCGACCATTTGAATTATGGTATTGGGCGTTCGGAACACTAATATAGCCTGCGCCCATAACTTGAAGATTAAATTTAAAAGGAACATTACTTTTGTATTTAAATTTGAAACTGTTGCATTTAGACAACTCATATTTATCATCCAAACTCTTATTTCCCTTGAAACTAAATCCAAGTTGAGCCTCATCACTGGTGGAGCCTCTAATGCCTCTTAGCTCTGCGCATTTTTCATTGCCTGTACACAGCACATTTATAACATTATCACCGGTAATTGGATTGGAAATACCATTATCAGCACTTGCCCAATTATACCAATTATCAACTCCTGATATACCTTTAAGCAATCCTTTATCCAAGCGGTCTATCCGTGTGGAGACTTCCGCAAAGGCTGCTGATGTGAATATTAAAGCAAGTCCTAAGACTGCCGTGGGTATGAGTTTTTTTCTCATAGTGTTACCTCCAATTTAGGGTGTGGGTTGAAAATCTTGAAAAAAGGACAAAGACAGCCACGCTTGACTGCCTGTACTATAATATATATTGCTAATAAATAGGGGGGGGGGGGGGGGGGGGGGGGGCAAAACTTTGGCTTAGAACCTCTCTTTGAGGCTCTGCTAGGCTAGTTATTTTATAACTGAGGGGCATAACTGTGTACAAACATAGAAAAAAGTCATAAGTTTGTCAAGGGGTACAGCACGGATAGCATATATTTCGGCACGAAATGCATATAACACCGATTAACTTAATGTTTGGGACAAGGGACAAGGGATATGGGGAAAAGAGCGGGTTTGCTGAACAAAACCGCTAAATTAAAATGGATTTGCAATTAGTTTGCTACGTTTACAAATCCCATTTGCATGAATACCAGCACAAACAATGATACTGTTTCCACAACGCCAAGCACCATTAGGTAGTTCGCAAAGCCTTTGCCCGTTTCGTTCAGAGCATCTGCTGCTGCTGCACCTGTATAGCCTTGAAATACGGCAGAACATCCCATGCCAATACCGCCAAAAATGCCTCCGCCAGCATAAGCAGCCCAGTTTTCTGGGTGAGCCGCTACTGCGTTATTTATGAAAATCAGCATAATCATGCCGTAAATGGTTTGCGACATAGGTGCGCCCGCAAATACCAGCAAAGTGAAAAGAGCGTTTTTGCCTTGGGCATAAGACTTTTTCCACGCGCCAATAGCGGCAGCACCAGATAAGCCAATACCCCAGGCAGAACCTGCGGCAGATAAGCCAAGAGCTGCTACTGCACCTATTTCACCAAGCGTTTTCATTAAATGTGTTTCCATTGCATCCTCTTTGTTGAAAGGTTAAAAGTTTTTCCTGAAAGGCGTATATGGTCTTCCGCTCCATTCTACACCCACACTATTTGAAAATTCCAAAGTATTCAAGCGCACAGCGTGAACCGCCACACCCATAGCAGCAAGCGCTATGTTCAAGGCATGGACTAATAAAAGAATCAAAGCTGCGATGGCAGTACCAGCAATGGTGCCAAACAATGGCGCAATCATTCCGCTAAAGGCATTTGCCACGCTGTAGCCTGCCATTCCAACTGCAAACAAACGGATATAACTTATGACATCCGTAAGGTTGCTAACTAAATTCAAAGGCAACATCCCTATGTTGAACCACTCGGCTTTCATAACCAAGCCTATTATAATCAATACGGCTCCGCCAATGCCCACGTAAAGAGCTACTGGCGGAAATGGGTGTTCCAGCACCAAGTAGCGAACCAAAAAGAACATCATCCAAGTTGTGCAAATCCAACCCACTTGCGAGATCATAGCTCCCTTGTCGTCTCTGTGCTTCAAAGCATTCAAGATATGAGCTATTGTTAAATGAGTAACTGCCAAACAAAAGCAAACGAATTTGGTGTTGTCTGCATCGCGAATCCAAGCTGCAAAATCCTTTAAGCCTTGTGAAGCCCAAGATGCTCTGCATATATCCAGAACAGCGGGAACCACCATAACATCGCCATCTAAGTTTAAGCCCAAATAGTTCGCATTCAAAAAGCCCCATACTACTGTGCAACCGCTCATCAAATAGAGGAATTGGAATGGATAGCGTGGGGCGTTTTTAACCTTTTTTGAAGCGAAGAAAGTTATTACCAAAAAGAGCAATCCATAAGCAGCATCGCCCACAATCATAGCAAAGAATATGCTGAAGAAGCAAAGGAACACAGGGCTCACATCTATTTCGCGGTAGCCTGGGCTTATGCCTATAACGTTGTAAAGAGCATCTATGGGCTTCACCACTTTTTTGTGTTTCAAAAGAGTTGGAACGTTTTCGTCTGAGGTTGGTTCGTGTACAGAAATTCCCCAGCCGTTTTTGGTGGATAGTTCTTTTAGCGAAGAGATCTTTTCTTTTGGGCAGTAGCCCTGTATAAAGCAAACGCCCATTTCTGAGTGCATTCCAGCTTCTGCGGATGTATAAGCAAGTTCATCGGAAGCCTCTACCACAAGCTCACCTATATGCTTTTTTTTGCTTGAGTATGCAGTTAATTTTTTTTCACATTCCTCAATGGTTCTGTTTGCGTTTTCAATGTCTTGTTTTAAGTCTTTTACGGGTTTTGGGGGCAGGGATATTTCGGTGTATGGCAAATCCACTCGATCTCTGCTGATAGCCGCAAAAAACACTTCGCCACCTGCCCTTTTGAACTCTTTAATTACAATACTAGGGTCTGCACCTTTGAATTTTTTTTCGTCTGTGCTGTAAAGTTTTATATGTATGTCGTGTTTTATGAGTTTTCTCACTTTGTGAGGGTCAAATTCGCCAAAAGCCTCAACCCTTTTCAATTCTGCCGAGCTTAGAGCCAAGGCTTCTTGTGCTTGTTTTTTGCTCTGTATCACTTCGTTTATTTGGGTGAGCAAGTTGTCGTCTTTTATTGCGTTTTCTGGGGCATTGCTCTTTTTAGAGGAAACGGCATCAAGAACTCTTTGTGCGTTTACAAAAGCGGTTTTTGCCGCTGTTACCTTATCGCTTTCAGGGGTTTGCAGAGGCAAAATGTGCAACAAGCCCCATTCTCTGAGGCTGTTTAGAGTTTTTTCTTTGCTTGCTTCTGTGGCAGCAACCACAACTCTGCTCATTTTTGTTATCATATAGGGGGAAATATAGTAAAAAACCTATCTGATGACCCCTATTCGGAACCATTTTTCCTTTTTTTTGCCGCTTGCAAATACAACGGTTAACCTTGCGCTGTAAACATCACTGCCAAGTTTTGAGAATTTTGAAAAATCCAAAATTTCTTGATTTGAGCCATTATTCACCTTTTGAATGTTCTGGCTAAATACCCTATGGCCAGTTATGTCAAAAATATCCAAAGAGGCACTGGTGGCAGGGTTTAAAATTCTAAATCTCGCAGTTGCCTTGCTTCCATTGCCTCCTCTAACGGGGTTTGGAAACACAAAAAATTCCTCTATTTTATCTTCACTTATCGGTGGATTTTGTTTTGGTTTAAATTCCTTTGCCTTGGGCAAATAAAAAGCACTCACGTTTCCCCTATGCTTGGCAAATAAATATTTATAATCGGACGAAATATGAAGGAGCAGAGTATCTGGTTTATCGTCTTCAAAAGTACCTGCGGCAAGAGGAAAGCCTTCGTTGAATAGCTTGCCTTTGCTGTTTACCGCTAAAATCAAACCGTTGTTTGCAGCAACCAAAATATAAAGAGAATCTTTACCTGTTAAATCAATTGAAATGGGTTTTGAATTGAAATTTGTGAAATTAACCGTATCGCCATTAGAAAGCCTAACTGGAAAATTCGGCAAGGGAACTCCGTTAGCATCAACGATATGAAGCCTATTGTTGCCCAAATACATGAAATCTTTACCTAGGGGTATGCGCGTTAAATCTGGAGCTTTTGATTTTGCAAAATCTTCGTCTGTGGGTCTTGCATTAAGAGGAACCGAATCCATTAGAATTGGTTTTGCATATTCTCCAATCCATTCTATTTCAACTGGAATTTTCAAGGTTCGCCAATTTATAACGCTATCGCCTGTGAAGGCATTAAAAGTTTTTTCCGATTTTGCATCACGTGGCACTTTTGCCGTTATTTTTATGCCAGAATATCCTCCAAAGGTAGAGGCTGTGTTTGCATATCCAGAAGGATTTATTGAATATGTGGTATCGGATTGTTTTTTTCTTTTATGCGGAATTAAATCGCTGCCAGAACCAAAATAATAAACGCTTTCACCGCCGCTCTTGAATTCCTTGCTAAGTCTCAAAATACCATCTGCTTCAATTAAAGATATGCCAAACTGGTGGTCTTTTAAAGTATCGCCATTCCAAGCATTTATCGCACCATAAGGAAGAATCTCTCTTATATACCAGTCATTCACGTGCCAGGCCACTATGCCACTTGCGGGTAAAGCAGCATCTGTTTCGTCTATGGATTCTATCACTCCAGTTTCTTTATTCAAAAAAAGAGAATTCAGGCTGTCAACTGGAATTTCAACCGATTTTCCTCCAGCCATTTTTATTGATATTTTCCCATCGTCTCTATATGTTCTTTGCCTATTTTCCAGCAAAATATATTCGTTGTTGTTTATGGGGATTTTCACTATTTGCGGAGTATTGCCACACTTATCATAACCTGCGGCGCAAATTTCAACACTCTCTTTTTTATTAACTTCCTTAACGTCTGTCGCTGTTGTCCACTTTTTGTGAATTCTCATCCACGCGCTTGGCAAGCTTGGGAAAAACCCATTGCCAGCATTGCTCCCTGCAAAATCCATTCCGTCAAAATATCCAAGCCTTGAATAGCCTTTCACAACATCGTAAGAATAAGGTAACCCAAGTTCGCGCCCCATTTGGCTTGTTATTGTTCCGTTAATTCCCCAGTTCAATCCATCTTGCGAAGCGGTTTCGCTAACCACCATCACAGAGGTTATTGTATCTTCACCAACTACAAATCCTCTCCAAAAATCGCCCCAAGATGTGTCAACATAAGCATCTATAAAATCGCCGGGGGTATTTGCTCCACGAACACCCAAAGTTCCACCATCAACAAGGCGTGAAGCACCTGCGTGAACAATCATAATAGCTCTTTCTTTAGAAGGGGAAAGGGGGTTTGCAGGGTCTTCTTTGGCGAGTTTCAAAACATCATTCACAAAACTAGCATAATCCACGGCTCTTGAAGAGTCAAACTCAGCCAATTTTTCTCCTTTTTTACGGCTTGTGCGGTTATAGTCTATTATGTACTTATCCAGTTGGTAGGCTTTTTTGCTTTTTGGATAAACTTCTGCTTTTATTGAAACCTTATTTCCACTTGCTTTTTTAAAATAATTTTTTGCAAATTCTATATGGCTAATCCAATACGCACTATCCCCTCTTTTTCCCTTTGGGTCTAGTTTGTAATCGTCCTTATCACTTGAATTGAACGTTCCATCACCAGTGGTTAAAGAATTATTTGGCTCCTCTTTTTTGAACTCAACCCTCAAAATACGAACATCAAGTGTTTCTGCCGCAAAAACATGCAAAGCAAAACAAATCAAAAACCCTAAACCCCATACCCTAAACCCCATGTCCCATGTCCCAAAATCTTGCATATCATCCCATTTTAGTCGCAGTTTCGTCTCTTTCGGAGGAACTGAGTACCTGTTCCAAAGTAGTTACGCCTGTGAGGGCTTTTTCCATGCCGTCCATACGCAATGTGCTCATGCCCTGCGCTAGGCATATTCTTTTTATTTCGTCACCGCTCGCTCTTTTTAAAATTAGATTGCGAACTTCTTCGCTGGGAACCAAAAATTCATAAATACCAGTACGGCCCTTATAGCCTGTGTTTTCACACCTATTGCAACCTTTGCCTCTATAGAATTTCACATTTGCTGGAATACCCAAATCTTTTCTAATCTCTGGGTCTATGGTTGGGTCTTCATCTTTGCAGTTGGGGCAAATTCTGCGCACAAGTCTTTGAGCTAAAACGCCTTTTATTGCCGTAGCCACAAGGAATGGTTCCAGTCCCATTTCCAGCAAACGAGGGAATGCGCCTGCTGCATCGTTGGTGTGCAAAGTGCTAAACACCAAATGACCCGTTAAGGCGCTCTCTATTGCCATACTCGCCGTTTCTTTATCGCGCATTTCGCCTATCATAATAACATCGGGATCTTGACGGAGAATTGCCCTTATGCCAGAAGCAAAGGTAAAACCTGCGGCATTGTTTATTTGCCCCTGATTAACGCCTTCAATGTTCATTTCCACAGGGTCTTCCATTGTGGTTATGTTTATGGTGCTATCTAAAATGCGGCGAATGGCAGCGTAAAGTGTTGTTGATTTACCAGAACCTGTTGGGCCTGTGACTAGCAAAATTCCGTTTGGCAAGTGAATTGTATAATCCAGCTCCTTAAACACAGATTCTCTAAAACCCATTTGTGGAAGTTCTATTTGACCCGAATTTGGGTCTAATATACGCATAACTATTTTTTCCATCACTCCTCTTTTGCGAAGAGAAATAGGGAAAGAGCTAACACGCAAATCCACTTCCTTGCCGCGAAAACGCACGGTGAAACGACCATCCAATGGCTTGCGTTTTTCTGCAATATCCATGCGAGACAAAAGTTTTACCCTAGATAAAATTTGAGGCATTAAACGAGCTGGAATTGGCGGCATAACGCTTAAATCGCCATCTATGCGAATACGGAGTTTTAAAAAAGTTTCTTGGGGTTCTAAATGTATATCAGAGGCTTTGCGCGCAATGGCATCTTGTATAATGGAGCTAACCAATTTAACAACCTGCTGCCCTTCTTCATTTGATAGTTGGTCTTCTGAACCAGATTCCTCTTCTTTGTTCACTGTTTGCAGGTCTTCGGCTTCGTTGAGCTTTGAAAGCTCTTTCATAGCTTCGCCGCTCGCATGACCCATATAAATTCTATTTATTGTTTCTAAAATATCTTTTTCGCTTGCCATCACAGGATTTATTTCTTTTTGAACCTTAAATCTTATGTGGTCAATTGTTCTTTGGTTGCTTGGGTCGTGCATGGCAAGGGTTAAAGTTTTGCCCATAACAGCAAGCGGTACAATTTTGTATGAACGGCAAAATTCCTCTGGCAAAAGATGCGTAACTTCTGGTGAAATTGATATTTCGTTTAAATTTGCCGTTGGAATTTCAAGCTGTGCAGAGAGAATTTCTATTAAACGCTCTTCGGTCATAAAACCGAGTTGCATAAGCATTCTGCCAAGACGCAATCCCGTTTTTTTTTGCTCTTCAAGTGCTTTGTCGCGCTGTTCTGCGGTTATGTAATTCCTTTCTACAAGCAACTCACCTATGCGTTTGTGTTCTTTATGCTGTAGTTGCTCGCCTAATATAAGGGTCATCCGCTCTTCGCTAACAAAGCCAAGACGCGTTATTATTTTGCTTATGTGTAAACCGGTACGTTTTTGTTCCCTTATTGCATGGGCTAATTGATATTCATCTATCAGCTTCTTTTGTAAAAGAATTTGCCCAATTTGCAATTTAGGATCTGGCATCTTAATTACCTCTATTTCTCTCCTTTCTCTCTCCTAATTCCAAACATCTCTACGAACTGTTCTTGAGCAAACTTTGGAGCCTGAGCTACTTTATCGCCATCCTTATACTCTATTTGCCAATAGAACTTGGTAATTCCCACATAAGCACCAGATCCAGCAAATCTGTTCTTGTTGGTTTTCAAATCCCATGCCAAGTAGAAATCATAGTTGTTGGAGTAGCAATTATTGGTATTGTCATCAGGGCCACCTTTTTTACGGAAAATTTTATCTGTGCATCTTGCCGCAACAGGGTCTCTGTGCGCAGTGTAATTGCCAAGATTGGTATGGTAATATGCACTAGCATGGAGAGTTATGCCTTCGGCAATATATTTGTCAAAGTCTTCTTTAGTCTTAAGCTCTATATATTTACCTTTGCTGTCTTTGATTTGGCAAACGCCATCAACTCCATTTCCATCAGGAGGAAAACACTCCCTTCTAATCCTATCCACTTCGTAATCAATGTTAGTGGAAATGCTAAAAATGGTTCCTACTGAGCCTGGATAGTTCCTAGCCGCCTCTTTTGCATTCATATCTTTGATTATTGGCAAAAATTCCGCAACGTCGCCGGGTTCAAATAAACCATAGCTCTTATTGTTTTTGCCATTTTTTATTTCATCGCTAACCCAATCGGCGCATGGATTGCCTTTGTATTTACATCCTTTATATTTATTACCCAAAAAGAATGGGTCATCTGGCTTTGCTTCTTTGTCAATTGCCGAGATTTTAATTTGCTCTTTATTGTAACGATTCGCTCCAGTTATAAGCACGCCTATTTCTCTGGGATTGGCAGTATTGCCTTCGGCATCGTAGAACACATCAACACCATCTTTCTTTTCAGTTTTCTCTGGCCAACGGATTCTTATCCAGTCGGATGCTTTTGGCATACGAGTTGTTCCGCCATCAGCAGTATTGCGAGCGTAATAAACCATATTAACAATGTTATCGCCAATTTCATTTTTAGCTGTTACGGTATCGTATTTATGGAGATCTTCGCCATTAGTGTTTGGCGTGTAATCTGTTGAAAAGGCAACATCATCATTACTTTTCTGTTTGGGCAATTCCCACTCCCAGTTTAATGCACTGTTTGTATTGGTTATATTATTATATGACTGACTATGCTTGTCAGAACCTTCTTTATCTCTTTTGGAACATTTAGAACCTTGACTATGCTCAAAGCAATAGCTGAATGGATTTCTAATTATCAAAGGATCTTCAACATTTGGAGCTGCAAATATAGGCTCAGACAAGGTAACCTTTAGCAAATCACGGCAACCCTCAGCACTGCCCATGCAACCTTTTTCATCATTCATAGTGTACTCAGCTCTCACCACAACGGGCGGAATGCGATCCATCACTTTAGCTTCATAACCATCGTACTTAAACGATTTATTTGGATCACATATACTTGTGCACTTGCCTTGGTCATTGAATGAAATATAGCTCACAAGACTACCTATACCAGACGTTAAAACACCTCTGGAGAATGTAGTTGTATCAGCAATTACTACTAAGCTATCACCTTCTTTCATATATTTTTCCCAGTACGCCACATTTCCCTTAAGGAACGATTCCCATTCACTCTTATTTTTGTACAAGCTCAGAATATTAGCACTATTTCTCAGGTATTCTGCTTTATAAGCAGGATTATGAAAAGCCACTGTATTTCCATCTTCCCATGTGACATCTAAGAGAATCGGTAGCAAACTATCTACAATTGCACCCTTATCATTTTTAAAAGATTTACTGAACATAACTCTCAAACTATCTCCAATGCCATCGCCATTTCTATCGTAAACATAACTGATTAAAGGCATTGGAATTGGTGCATTTCTGAATTGCAGTTTATCCCATTCCGCAAAAGTGAGACTCTCGCTAATTCCCCAAATTTGCCATTTAGCATAATCTTTGTCTGCAACAACATCTCTGCCTCTTATGTAAATATTTAGCTTCCCGTTTTCCATTATCATGGAACCATTGCTTTGAACAATGGATTTCTGCCACATATTGTTTATACTGGCATTGTTTGTGGTACTGGTTTCGCGAATCAGAAAGCTGCAATGATCGCAAAGTGTGTTTCGCACTGTATCCCAAGCCACAACATGTACTTCCAAGGATTGGTCAACATAAGGAGACAATATATCTCCCTTTGTCCACCACAAGAATCCACTGACAGAACTGGGATCCTTAGAATTAACAAAGCCTCCACCACCAGTACTATCAGTCGCAAACCTAAGAGCTGGCTGATATATGGTTATCGTTTGGGATGGTGTATCATCCGATATCACAATACCGTCTAAATTTATATTAAACTCCTTTTCACCCATCTCATAATCACCCATTACCCACAAGGTATCTATTCCGCTTTTAGGAATTCTGCGTGGGAAAGTTGCTATTTTTTTGCCACTGCTATCCGAATAAACTTTTAGATCTTCAGTACCCGATAAGAAATATTCCACTACGTCATCTCCTATGTCTTCTGAATCAAAGGAAGTATATTTTTTAGGATCTGCCCACTTACCAACAGCTATGTAAATCGGTGTACGCCTGCCTGCAATTACGGATTGGTTCCTTCTTGTTCTATCCTCACCATAACTATCATACAAGTTTTCTCCATCCAATTTGCCCCAAACTATGCGGGCATCTGTTGGGCTTTTTAAATTATCTATCAAAAGATGTTTGCTTGTGGTTACAGGACTGCCATTGACATACATCAAACGAGCAAACACATTCCAGTTTCCAGACGGTACCTTAACATTTGACATTGCTGTTGGGTTGCCTTTGCATTGGTCACGACCTCCGCAAACATAAACCGCCTTCTTTATATTAATGCCGCTACCCGCAACTCCATCTTTTGCAAAGCAGGTAAAATTAGTGATATCGCCTGTGCAATTAGCACTATTTTTCTCAGAGAGCTTTATAGTGTCTTTTTCATTTCCGCGATTTACCATATAGAAGTCCACTTTATAAGCTCCATCATCTATAAGGTCATCTCCACAAATGTCTTTTTGGCTAATGCCACCTGTTATCATCTTGTTGGCAGCGCAATCATTTCCGCTGCGAATACTTGCACACATCCAATTCTCCCTACGTCCTTCTGGTTGGTTAAAGAAGGAGGTTTTTTGCGTTATGTACATATTTGTGCTAATACGTACATTGGATTGGGTTGCCATGCGCTCGCAAAAGAATATATCTATGGGATATGTTTCACCTGCCTTGAGTGCTTCAGGAACTTTTATTGTATCTAGATCCACATAGCCAGGGGCAGCATTGTGAACACCACCCAAATCTATCACAAGCTGGTTGTTTATGAATATCCAAATATCATCATCGCCTCTGAAAAGGAATTCCTGCCCTTTTTCATAAGTGAACTGTGCATGACTTTCAAAGCAGAAGCTTAAATTGGCTTGCGGTTGGTTACTAGCATTAAGAAAAACTTGGCCAGTAGGCCCGGGGCGAACTTGACAGCCAGCAGGAGCGGTGCCATAATAAGTGCTAAGATTGGCTCCATCTGCAAGATATGTGCGTTCAAAGGCATTAACGCCCCTGTAAATTGAATCTCTCCATTCCTTTGTCATATTATTCATGGCAGTAGTGCTAGGGTTTTGAAAACAAGCTACGGTATATCTTTTATTGCAATCTGGGCATTTTGCTGCATAATCCGCTGCGGAACCATCTTCGGTATATGAAGGGTCTAAGACATAGGGGAAAAAGCCACCTACCAAATTTCTGCCATTATCCGCTCCAGCTGCTGGATTTGCCGGGGTACGCATTTTATCGCTATCAAACTCCCAGTTGGTTCCAGACCTGCCAAAGGGCATATCGTAGCATCTAGGTATATTAGATACTTTGCCATTCAAAACACCTTCGGGAGTAAAGGCAGCATCAAAAGATTCCTTGCTTCTCCAATTTGACTGACCAGGAGTTGCTATAAAAGTGGGTTTTTTCGTTGTTGGGTCCAAGGTCGGAGCCACTATTTTCCTTCTTATACTCGAATTTGCGGTTGAGAGTTGAACATAGGTACCACTGAAGCTAGGATTAACCGAACCATCTGTATCGTAAATAAAGGCGGCCATTTTATATGAGCATCTGCCTGCTTTTTCTTCGCCCAAATCTGGAGGGTTAGAATTGCCAAACACAAAATCATTCTCGCCAGAGGCAAGGTTTTGATAATAATAAAGCGAAGAAGATGTTCCAAATTTTGAACGCAACGGAATATATGCTGGCGGATATCCTGGCTTGTCAACACTGTCGGGGTGGACAGCTCTGATGCCATTTTGGCCTAGCACGTCTTTTCCCTTGGAACCTAGGAAAATCAGAATACTGTCTGGAACATCGCTTATTGAGGCGAATTCCTTTTTGAACCAGCCACACCTAGTATGAATTTGCATTAATTCCGGTTCGGTTTTTTTATCCCCGTCATAGAGATAGCTATTGCCAGCCACCCACTGGTCATTGTCGGGGGGCAGAAAATAAAATGTAACGGCTGCAAAAAGCGTATGGCATCCCAAAGCTAGGATAGCCGATATCCTTTTTAAACAAACGGAATTTTTCATAATGGTACCTCAACTATAAATATATAAAATTATCGTGGTTTCGGCTAAACTTACCCACTAGTTCACCAAAGCGAAGCAGAAATGAATAGACAATATCACAAAAAAACAGCATTATGCGGATGAAAGGACTTGAACCTTCATGCTGTTGCCAGCACTAGAACCTGAATCTAGCGTGTCTACCAGTTCCACCACATCCGCATATAGCCCAAAATACAAATTCTCTACCAAGTGTGGTGGTATACTTATTCCACCACATCCGCATATAGCCCAAAATACAAATTCTCTACCAAGTGTGGTGGTATACTTATTCCACCACATCCGCATATAACCGCATCCGCAGATATAAGCATCTCAATATAGTAAAATTTACTACTTTGCACACACAATGGCTAAAATTCGTGAAATGTTCAATCAAATACACAAAAGATATGATATGCTCAATCATTTGATGTCTGGAGGCAGGGATATTGCTTGGAGGCGTGCTTGCTGCAAAAAATTGCCGCAAAAGAAAGAGGCTGTGGTGCTGGATTTGTGCGGAGGAACGGGAGATTTTCTTATTTCTTACATAAAAAGAGCAAAAAATTGCAAACTTCCAATAGTTGGCGACTTTGCCGAGAACATGCTTGGAGTGGCGGCTAAAAAAAGCTCGAACTTTGTTCCAGTTCAAATGGATGCAACTCAAATACCTCTTGCAAATGGCTCTGTGGACATTGTTTTGAACGGTTTTGGAATGAGAAATATTCAGCATTTGGATTTGGCTTTTGGTGAGGTTTTTAGGGTGCTAAAAAAAGGCGGTTATTTTGCCACGCTTGATTTTTTTAAACCAGAAAAAAAAGTCGCAAAACTCTTTTACCAAAGAATTGCACCACTAGCTATTCCCTTTGTGGGCATGATGTTCAGCAAGCACAATGCCTACCGTTATTTGGTAATATCAATTTTAAATTTCATAAGCCCTGTGGATTACGTGGCAAAAGCTAGAAATGCAGGCTTTATCTTGCGCCGCATAAGCTCGTTAGATGGCGGGCTTGCCCATATTATTATCTGCGAGAAAAAATGAAAAACTCCCCGATAATCCTCGGTATAACTGGTGCATCTGGTGCCATATATGCAAAGCGTTTTTTGCAACTCTCAAAAAAAAAGAATTTCGCAGTTGAGCTTATAATCACAAAAATGGGAGAAGCCGTGCTGGGTCACGAGGGTTGTGAGTCTATTTTGCAACACAAAAAAATTCACAGAATAGACGACTTTTTTGCCCCACCTGCAACAGGTAGCTCAAAATATTCAGGGATGGTTATTTTGCCTTGCTCAATGGGAACGCTTGGGAAGGTAGCCGCTGGCACAAGCAATAACCTGTTGATAAGAGCCGCCGATGTATGCTTAAAAGAAAACCGTTCTCTTGTGATTGTTCCAAGAGAAATGCCCTTTAACGAAATACATTTGGAAAATATGTTAAAGCTAAAAAGAGCAGGCGCAATTATAATGCCGGCTTGCCCGCATTTTTACAAGCACCCCAAGAGCATTGAGGATATTGTTGATACGGTTGTGGAACGCATATTCAAGTGCTTGGGATAAGGGACAAGGGACAATTAATTCCTCAACTCCGCTCCAAAGCTCTTCTGCAAACGCTTCAAAACACTTTTCGCATAACTCTCAATCTCTTCCGATGTCAGAGTTTTTTTGAGCGAACCAATCACCAACCTAATAGTGACAGATTTTTTCCCTTCTGGAACCTGATGCCCTCTATACTCATCAACAAAAGATATGTCTCTGAGCAAATCTTCTGAACCACCCTTGCCCGCGATAATTCCGCGTATCTCTTCCCACTTAACCGATAAATCAAATAGCATGGATATATCGTATTCGGTAATTGGATATTCTGGGAGATGCACAAATTTGTTTGTTCTGGAAGGATATGGTTTTAGAGAATCTATATCTATTTCAAATATAATCACTGCGCTGTTTTTTATTCCGCAATCAAGGGAGGCTTTTTTTGACAATAGCGCCAAATTGCCTATTCTTTTCCCACCGTGAAGAATATTGAGCCACACAACGCCATCTGCCCACACAGGTTTTTCAACTTTCTCATAAGTTATGGGTTCTATATGCACACAGCGAGGCAAATAATGGATTATGCCCTTTGCTTTTCTGAAAAGAGAATTTACATCGCCAGAACCCCCAACAAAGGCTCCAGCAATATTCCTGTGCTGGAGAGGGAGCGATTCACGCTTATCATATATGGCTTTGAAATCTCTGTTGAAAAATATTTGCGCAGATTCAAAAATTGAAAATTCCTTGAAGAAACGCAAATTTCCTTCAATCGCTTTGCAGAGGTTTGGGAGCAATGATGAGCGAATATAGCGTTCATTTGGAGAAGGTGGCATTGATAGAGATAGCATATCTTTGTTGTCGGGAAATAGAGCGTTCACGTATTCGTCTGTCATCCAAGGATATGTGAATATCTCTTGCATACCGCATCTGATGGCAAAGTATTCTCTGCTCTTTCTATCTATGTCTATATCCAACTGGTTTATTGCACCGTTGAATGTAGTTGTTATGGGTGCCCACTCAAAGTTTTCGTAGCCGTGCAAGCGAGCAACTTCTTCCATAATATCGTCTGGTATGGAAATATCGCCGGTGGAACGCCAAGTTGGTACAATAACGTGCATATTGTTTTTGTCAAAGCTCACTTTAAAGCCGAGGCGTTCCAATTTGCAAGCTATATCATCGTTTGGAATATGCTTGCCAAGGCGTTTTTCCAACCATTCCAAAGAAACATCTATCTCTTTTTTCTTTAAATGTTCGGGATAGCTATCGCGAAATCCCGTTATGGATAATTTAGGGAAAAAGTCTGCGAACATTTGCATAGCGAGGGAAAGGGCAATATCACATCTCTCAGGGTCTATTCCTTTTTCGTACCTAATGGCTGCTTCTGTGCGCACTTCATAGCGCATTGCGGTATGCCTTATTCCTTTGGAATCAAAGTTTGCAATTTCAAGTATAACCTTGGTCGTTTTTGGAAGCACAGAATCTTTGCTGCCGCCCATAACACCAGCAAGCCCAACCGAAGCCTCGTTGTCTGCTATAACCAAGTCGTTTGCGGAAAGCGATAACTCCTTGCCATTCAAGAGCAAAAGTTTTTCTGATTCACGGGCGCGGCGCACGGTGATGTGCCCTTCTATATTGTCTGAGTCAAAGGCGTGTGTGGGTTGCCCTATTGCGAGCATAACGTAGTTGGTAATATCCACAATGGCGTTTATGGGGTGCATACCTACTCGCCATATACGGCTTTGTATTTTGAATGGCGATGGTATTATAGAAAGCCCCTCAATTTTAACACCTATATATCTGGGGCTGCGCTGAGTATCTTCTAAAGTAATTTCTAAATCTGGCACAGACTTTGGAGTGAATGGCGCAAATTCTTTTAGAGGCAAATTATATAATGCTGATATTTCCCGCGCAATGCCATAATGCCCCCAAAGGTCGGAACGGTTGGTTAGCGATTTGTTGTCTATTTCCAAAATAACATCGTTCAAGTCAAGAGCCTCTGCAAGGTTTGTGCCTGCCGCTGCATCAAAATCAGAGAGGTCAACGATTGTCGCTTCTTCTGTGGTGGGGAACAAATCTGCAAGCCCAATTTCCGAAGATGCGCAAATCATTCCATAACTTTCAACGCCGCGCAATTTTGAAATTTTGATTTCTACAGGTTCTCCTGCTCCGTGCCAACGAACCATTGCACCAGGGCAAGCCACCGCAACCTTCATGCCAGCTTTCAAATTGCTGCCTCCGCAAACAATTTCTTTTATTTGCCCGCCGCCTATATCTGTTTTGCATATCCTGAGTTTGTCTGCGTTTGGGTGAGGTAGAACCTCTTTCACAACTCCAACTATAATGTTGTTAAAATTCTTGCTCAATTCGGTTATGCCTTCCACTTCTACTGTGGACATTGTAAGGTCGTACGCTATGCGAGATAATTCCAGATCTTCTGGTATTTTTACATAATCTTTTATCCAATCCATCGATAATTTCATATTCTCTCTCCTACCTGAACTGTCTCAAAAATCTTAAATCTGCGCTGTGAAATAATCTAACATCGTCAACTCCATAACGCATCATAACCAAACGGTCTAAACCTATATTCACATAAAATCCTGTGAACTCGTCGGGGTTCAGTCCCCCTGCGCGAAGCACATTTGGGTGCGGGGTGCCGCCCGGCATAATCTCTATCCAGCCAACGTGCTTGCAAACACTGCAACCACTTCCACCGCACACAAGGCAGCCCATATCTATTTCAAAACCAGGTTCAACAAAGGGGAAAAAACCAACGCGCATCCTAACTGGCACGTCTCTCCCAAATACTTTAGATAAAATGCTTTTAATCATAACCTTTCCCGCAGAAAATGTAAAATCGCGGTCAACTATCAGTGCTTCATATTGGAAAAATGCCCTTTCGTGACGCGCATCTGTGGTTTCGTTGCGGTAAACTCTGCCTGGGTAAACAAAACGGTATGGAGGTTTATGCGTTTGGAGATAGCGCACACTTGCTCCGGTTAAATGTGGGCGAAGGCAGAGCCTTTTTCCGCCGTGTTCGGTATCGTGCCCTGCAAGCCAATAAGTGTCCATGCTTTCTCTTGCGGGGTGGTCTGGAACAAAGTTCAAATTATCAAAGGCATAGAGTTCGCTTGTTATATCTGATTCTTGGAATATTTCAAAGCCCATTGAGCGGAAGGTGTCGTTTAAGTCGTAGCACATTTGGGTTATGGGGTGCAAGGCACCGTCAAGCGGCGGCACTCCCGGAACGGTGAAATCAAAATCAGCGGGAATTTCAGATGCTTTTAAGCGAATTTCCTCTTCGCGAGATTCTATTATAGCGGTTAAATTTTCTTTTACAACATTTGCTGCCTTGCCAATTTCTGGGCGCAGAGAAACGTCAATATGCGGCAGTTCTTTTAATATAGTTGTGAGCGTTCCTTGCTTTCCAAGCAAAGATGCTTTCACATCTTGCAATTCCGCAACGGTTTTCGCCGCCTCAATTCTCGCCTTGCCGTCTGTTAGCATTGCATCTAATTTATCTTTCATAGATATATCTCCAATATCTCCACTGCGAATATAGAAAATAGATTATATATACTACTTAAACTTATAAGAAACTCCGAGGAATATATCGGTAAGTTGGGGGTCAAAATGCTTTCCCTTGCTATCTGCAATTATACTTACCGCTTCTTCGTGCGATAAAGCATCTTTATATGGTCGGAAAGAAACAAGAGCATCGTAAACGTCTGCAATAGCCATAATGCGCCCAAGCAAGGGAATATCTTGTCCCTTTAATCCTTTTGGGTAGCCAGAGCCGTCCCATTTTTCGTGATGACTTACAGCAAGAATTTTTGCGTATCGCAGAAATTCGTTTTCTTTTGTCATGCTTTCAATTTTTGTTATTATTTTTTCTCCAAATGTTGTGTGTTTTTTCATTTCGTCAAATTCAGCTTCAGTTAATTTCCCAGTCTTTTTTAGAATTCTATCTTCTATTGAAATTTTCCCAATGTCATGGAGCTGGCTAGATTCAGTTATCAAATCTATATCCCAGTTTTTTGTTTCTTTGGGATAAATATTGTTTTTCTTGATTTCTTCTAATAATATTTTTATTCCACGCCGTGTTCTATCTATATGGCCGCCTGTAGTACCATCTCGGCGTTCCACGAGTTCTGCCATTGTTTTTATTATAGCTTGTTCAAGGTTTACAGATTTTTCAATGGCACGAATTCTCTCAGAGGATAATCGCCATAGTATAAAAGACAGCAACAATGCAAGGATAAGCCCCAGTACGGTAAGTATCTGGGAAGTTTTATAAAGATCTTGGTAAAATTCGTATTGGGGAGTTACTATCCCTATATACCACCTATTAAATATATGTTTAAAAAAAACTATTGCGGAACTGCTGTCTGAATTTATTATTTTTGTGGCAGATACTTCCCCTCCAGAGCGCAAAGTATTCGCTATCTCTTGATATGCGCCACCCAAATCTTGTAGTTGGGAGCCTACAAAATCGCTGTCTGGATACGTAACGAATGTTAGATTTTGGCTGAGGAGCATACCGTAACCACCAGGAGCGAGCGCAATTGAACTAACATATTCCGTTAACCAGTCAATGTTAATGTCTATTACGAGAATTCCCACTATGTCGCCGTTGCTTATATCTATGTTCCTAACAACAGACACTATGGTATTTCCTGTGCGCAAATCTCTATAGGGTACGGTATAGGCTGAGAATTTGCCGCTTCTTAGCCCTGCCTGATACCAAGGCATTGTTTGTGGGATATAATCCTTGCTAGGCCTAAGCCCTATGCCGTCATAAAATTCCCCGTTGATATATCCGTAAATTCCATTGTAAGTCATAAGCCCCTGACTTGGTCTGCGCATCCACTGAGTGGTTAGAGTTAGGTAATCGAGAATTTCCTCGCGACTCGCGTTTCTCTCTATCATATTCTGTACAACGTAATAGGAATTGAAGAGGGTGGTTTCGGCTTCCGAAAGTCCGGCTCTCACATTAGATTCGGCAGAGTAAAGCAGTTGATTTGCCTCGCTCACAAGGCGGTTTTGCAATATGCGTCCTATAAAGAAATAAGAAGTAGTTACCATCAATATAAATGCCACAAATACAAATAATAATTGGAGATAGTTATTACGTAGTATTACTTGTGGCAAGATAGATATTTTCATTCAACAACCGTATGATAGTACCAATTTATATCACTGCGAATTTCCTCGTCAGTTAAATTTTTTCCTTCTGTGCCAATGGTTTTGCCATCGTTGGTTTTCATAACTCCGTAGAATACATCATAAGTTCCAGATTCAATGCGCTTTCTCTCCTCTTCAAGAATACGGGCTGTTTCCTCTTTCAAGGGTATTTTTGGATTCAAGGGTACAAGGTCAACAATGCGGTCTTTTAGTGAACCGAACCAAGGAGCGGTGGTAAAAGAACCGTCTATTACGCTTTGCACAAGGGCGGTATAATACGAACTCCAGTGCCAAATTACCGAAGTGAGAACAGCATTTTCTGCATCGGCACTCATATCGGTATTGTAGCCTATTCCCCATACTCCAACTTTTTCTGCTTCTATCATAGGTGTTGGTGTATCGCAGTGTTGTGCAATAACATCACTACCTTCGGTTATAAGGGCACGAGCAGCAAAAGCTTCTCCCATTGGGTCAAACCAGCTATGGGTAACCTTTACATAAATTCGCGCCTTTGGGTTCACTTTTTCTACTCCTAGGGCAAAAGCATCAAGCCCTCCGGTCACTTCGCTGTTTTCCTTTCCTTGCGCAGCCACAAAACCTATCTTGTTGGTTTTGGTTTTTAATCCCGCCACTATGCCAGCGAGATAGCGCGCCTGATATACCCTGCCAAAGTAATTGGTAAAATTGGTTTTATTGGACTTATAGCCTGAGGCATGGGCAAATACAACAGATGGAAATTCCTGCGAAAGTTTTTCGCAGATGTCCATATAACCCCAGCTTGTGGAAAAAATTATATTGGCTCCTTGTGCAACTAGTTCGCGGTGGGCGTTTTCAACGCTAATTAAATCTGCATCGTCTATATGAATTTTATAGATAACCTGACTATCTGCAAGACCTAGACTGTTTTTCATTTCCTCAATCCCTTTTTGATGGGCATAAGAATAGCCAGAACTTTCAGAGAAGGGATCGGTTATGTGTATTACCCCAACTTTTACTTTATCTTTTGGTAGAGGTGTTCCGGGTTTCCAGGCTTCCTTTTCACAAGACAAAAGAGAAAATGGCAAAATTGTTGCAAATATCACTATTGATATGACATTAAATATATTTCTCATAAACACTTCTCCGGCCTAAAAAAATAGTAAATTTTTTTATGCACTATTTATTTTTGTTTAAACCTCGGGGCAAAGTTCTTTTTATCATGTCCCTTGTCCCTTATCCCTTGTCCCTTGTTAAGTTTTCTCCCCAAAAGCCCCGCTCTATCTGGCACAAATAGCATTGCCAGTTCCAGCCGTTTTAACACCGGATGCCACTCTATTGGCATTGTTTTTCTCAAAACATATCCAGAATTACGCCAGCGGTCTGCTTCTTTTGCTGCATTTTCCAAATCCCCTGTGATGTGAACCACTCTCTCCGGCTTTGAATTTGCTATTGCCTCTGTTAAGGATTGAGTTAAAAGCTCCCCATAAGGCGGATTCAAAATAATAGTCCATTTGCCTTTGTTAATTTCACCTGCAAAAAAATTTTTCACCCAATGAACATCTAATTTGCAGTGGTAAAAATGTGAGTTTTTTATTTTCAAACTTTGAACATTTTGTGTAAAAGACAATTTTGCCCACTCACGCGCATCAAGGCAGTGTATATCCTTGAAGTTTTTGCAAAGCTGCATAGCCTCTATTGCCGCGCCGCAGTAGCAAGAGAGCAGGCGGTCGTCTTTTGATGGGTGCAACCATTCGCACAGTTTTTTGCCAAACTGCAAATATGTTCCTTTGCTACGCGGTAGCCAATCTAAAACGTGGAAATACAATTCTGTTTGCGCTAGCTTAATATACTCAGAGCCAAAACCTTTGTGCAAAGTGTACTGCATGGCTGTAGGCGGGTTAGAGACATCAAAAGCAAAAGATGGTTTTGTCTGAACAGAATGAGCGCACAGAATTTCTGGGCACATTCTTTGCAAATATTCTAAAAATGTTTTATAGCTCCTGCCTTGCTCTGGTGTGTTTAAATTTGCCTGCACAAGTATTCCATAGCTCCCGCCTCCATTTGAGCGAAAAACAATCTGCATAATTTGCTTTTTAAAAAAACGCAAATGTTCTTTTGAAAGTTGCTCTTCTATTTTTTGCAAACACTGCGGCAACGGTTCGTTTGGAATTCCCTCCCAAACAAGGGTTCTTTTGCCTTTTACCTCTCTAAGCACATACCTCCAATCGCCACCGCCAATCTCTGCCTCCGCCGAAAAAACCGCCTGTATTTTGCCAGGGATTTTATTGGTCGTAGCCCAATCGCTTATTTTTTGTTTTTTATCCATTAAGGGGAATATAGTAAGTGTTTGATGTGCAAACTATGTGTTATGCAGTTCGGATACTCATTCGGATAGTGGCTTGTGATAATCAGTGTTGTTTTTTCGCCGATTTTGTCTAAAAGCGAAAAGAGCCTCTCTTTTGATTGCTCGCTCATTCCTTGAATTGGTTCGTCTAAAAGCAGAATTTTTGGAGACATTGAAATTGCCCTTGCGATTAGAGCAAGCCTCAGTTCTTCTTCGCTCAAATCCCTCAGATGTTTGTTCAATTTGTTGCCAAGCCCAAGAGAGGTTAGCAAACTCAAAGCCATTTTCTTTTCCTCTGCTAAAACAGGTTGCGGAAAATTTTCCAAAAGGGCATCTAGCACGGTTGCTCTGCGGTGTACTTGCAAAGCCATTTCTGGAGAAAAAAATCCGAGTTTTTTTTTATGCTCACTTATGGAAAAACTTTCCTTTACATTTTGTCCCAAAAGCATTAAATCGTTTTTGTAAATCTGCGGATGGTCACCGCTCAAAATGCCAAGCAATGTGCTTTTTCCGCTGCCATTTGCTCCAGTAATTGCCCAATGCTCGCCTCTCTGCACTTCCCAATTCAAATTTTCAATTATTTTTTTTTTGCCAAAAGATATGCAAACATTATTCAAAGAAAAAATTATTTCACCTAGCAAAATTGGCTCCTTTATTTTTTTTATTTCGTAAATATTTTCATCGTTTGCGTGTATGCAGCTATTTGAAAGTGAACCATCCAATAAAAATCGCTCATCGTCCCTTTTCAAATTTATCTGCATTTGGATGCCTTTTTGCTGAAATAGCTTTATTCGCTCTGCCAGAAATTTTCTATACTCAGGGTCTAAACCGCCAAAAGGATCGTCTAAAATCCACAACTCAGGTTCTTCCATATAATTGCGCGCAAGCAAAAGCCTGCGAAGTTCGCCATTGGAGAGGCTTTGCAATTTTTGCTCCAATATATTCTCTGGAATTCCCGCAAGCGAAAGGGCTTCTCCTAGCAATGCGCCATTTGTTTTGGGAAAAGGCTCGCTTTCAACAAAATGTTCCGAATTCAAAAAAAATGGATTCTTCAGCAAAAAATCCCTAACCGATGGGGAATCTTCGTCTTCCAGTGAAATAAATCTCTCCTGCCAAAATCTTGAGAGGGCTTTTTTTATTTTTCTCTGCAAATCATTGCCAAAACGCGATATTTTCATTTACTTCTTTTTTTTCACAACAGCATCAAATTCCAGCAAGTTCTTTTTCCACTTTCCGCTTTTAAATGCCGCATAAGCAAAAATAGGGTCTCTATTTCCCTTTGCGAATTCCCTTGCCGCACCCTCTATGTTACCTACTATTTCCTTTATATACCCACTTACAACCTTATTGAAAACTCCAAGATTCATAATGGAATTCAACACCGCGCCGCTTGGCGAAACAATAGAGCGAAAGTCATAAGACACAGAATCTTTGCCTACCTCTTTTAAATCTAAAATAGCAGTTGCGGTTCCGTGCAGTTTCCACGCGAGTATCTTTGTTTTTCCCCTGCCAAAAAACACATTGTGCATACCTGGTTCCCTGCCTGCGCTATCGTTCAAGAGCCAAACAAAACTGCCAAATAGATTGTCGCCATTATCGCCGCTAAAGGCTTTTCTGTCGGGGGTATCGTATTTTATAGTGTATTTTGTTTTTCTATAAGCATTAACCAACTGCGCAGTGAAGTCCATATTATCAAAAAGATATACCATCATTTCTTTTGAAACAGGAAGTTTGCCGTTAAGTTTATAAATAACCCTATACTGACGACCCATATAGCGATACAAATCGTAGGCTTTTGGATTATTTGTTCTTAGGCCTCTATTCTTAAGTTCTATATAAGGTGCGCAAAATTCAGCGTTGTATTTAATATCGGGATTTGGCTTTTTTTCTTCTGCGCTGCATTGCGTAAAATCATAATTAAGGCACTGCTTAACACCAGAGCACATAGCTAAATGCCCAAGGTTTGGTGGTTCAGCAGCATAAAGAATTGAGAATAAGAAGAAAATAAATATATATGCAAATTGCATATTTACTTCCCCCCAAGTTCTATAGAGCGATTCACCGCCGCTTCTATTGCAGCCATAACCGTTCCCCTAAATGCCCTATTCTCAAGTTCTTCCATTCCAGCAATTGTTGTTCCTCCCGGACTGCATACACTTGCTGTTAGCTCTCCGGGGTTTGATTTAGAGCATCTCAGCATTTCCACTGAGCCTTCTATTGTGGATAAAGCCAAATTCATTGACACATCGTGCGAGAGTCCTGTTCTAACTCCGCCCATTACCATTGCTTCTATGAATTGGAAAACAAAAGCTGGACCGCTGCCAGAAAGCCCTGTTACCGCATCCATTTGAGTTTCAAGAACCCTAATGGTATTTGCGCAAGTAGAGAATAAAAATTCAACCGTTTGCAGCACACTTTCTTCAACTCCTTCTTCTGCTATGGCAACCGTTCCTTTTTTCGCAGTAACGGCAATATTTGGCATAGTGCGAACAATGTTCTTTCTTTTTAAAGCCGAGTGCAAAGCGGAAATTTTTACCCCTGCCATAATGGAAATTATAATGAGTTCCTTGCTGGAATTATCCATTTCTTTGTGCAGAGTGGCAGAAAGAGATGAGAATATTTGCGGTTTTACGCACAAAAATACTATATCTGCTTTTGAAAAACCATCGGCTAAAGAATCTAACCTCGTTGCTTTGCTTTTTTCTTCGGTTTTATCTGCCCTTTCATCGTCTGGTTCATAAAAAAACACTGCGCTGGCTGGGTAGCCGCTATCTGTGAGGGCATTCAAAATTGCACTGCCCATATTACCAGTACCTATAAAAAATATGTTTTTTGCATAAGAACGGTGCATAAATTCATTTACTCCTTCATGGCTGCCAAGAATGTTTCGTTATTCTTGTGGTTTTTCATTTGTTTTTGGAGCTGCTCCATAATTTCAACAGGAGTGTGGTCTTGCAAGAACCTGCGCAAAATCCAGACGTGGCGAAGTTCGGCTTCGGAAATCAAAAGCTCTTCTTTGCGCGTTCCAGATTTGAATATGTCTATGGCTGGCCATATACGTTTTTCGGCTATGCGGCGGTCTAGCACCAGTTCCATGTTGCCTGTACCTTTGAATTCTTCAAATATAACTTCGTCCATACGGCTTCCGGTTTCTATTAAAGCGGTGCCTATGATGGTTAGCGAACCGCCAAATTCAATTTTGCGGGCTGCGCCAAAAAAGCGTTTTGGCCTTTGCATTGCCATGGCATCCACACCACCAGAGAGTATTTTGCCGGAATGTGGAATAACCACGTTGTTCGCCCTTGCAAAGCGAGTTATGGAATCTAAAAGTATAACCACGTCATCGCCTTGCTCAACAAGCCTTTTGGCTTTTTCCAAAACCATATCTGCAACTTGGGTGTGGCGTTCTGGTGGTTCATCAAATGTTGAAGCTAAAACTTCGCCTTTAACATTCCTGCGCATATCGGTAACTTCTTCGGGACGCTCGTCTATCAGCAAAACCATTAGTTTTATCTCTGGGTGGTTTTTGCTTATGGCATTTGCAATGTGTTGCAAAAGAACTGTTTTGCCTGTGCGCGGTGGTGCAAGTATAACTCCGCGCTGCCCTTTGCCTATGGGTGTAAACAAGTTCATTATTCTAGTTGAAAGCTCGCTTGTTTCGTATTCCAAATTTATTCTCTGAAATGGATGCAAGGGAGTTAAATGCTCAAAGGCAACGCGCTTTTTGGCTTGCTCAGGGTCTTTGTAGTTTATTGTTTCTATGCAGGTTAGTGCAAAATATTTCTCTTTTTCTTTTGGGGCACGAACTTGACCAGTTATTGTGTCGCCTGTTTTGAGTTCGTAGAACCTTATCAAAGTTGGGCTAACATAAATATCGTCTTGACCGGATAAATAGTTGTGGTCTGAATTTCTCAAAAAACCGTAGCCTTCGTTTATTATTTCCAAAACACCTTCAGAGTAAATGGGCATTCCTTCTTCGGCAGCGGCTTTTGCCTCTAAAATGCGATAAATTATGGCTTGCTTGCGCATAACCTTGATATCTGGCAGGTTAAGGTCTCTAGCAAGAGCTTGAAGCTCAGGCATATTTATAGCGCGCAAGGTAATCCATTCTTTGCGAGCTTTGTCTATGGATTCCTTGTCTATTTTTGGTATATCTTCTGGAGAAATGTCTTCTACATAAGGGCGATATCTATTGTTGTTTTTGTTGCGGTTTTGATTTTGGTTTTGGTTGTTATATCTGTTGTTATTGTTATTATTATTATTGTTGTTGTTGTTTTGGAATTGCTGTTTCCTATTATTATTATTGCCGTTGTTTCCAAAATTTCTTTGCTGCTGCTGGCGGTTTTGGTAGCTTGCTGCGTTATTTTGGGCATCTGCTGCCTGTTCTGCATTTTGGGCGGGCATTATTGGTGGTGGAATGTCTGGTACCATAACGCCTATAGGTAGCATAGTTTCTGACGTGTGCATAGCCGTAGCTACTTGTTCAGAACCCTCATATTGGTCAGCATCCGGTTCTGCGTTGCTAACGTGTTTGCTCTTGCGGGTTTTAACGCCGAGGTTTTCCAGCTCTTCTCTAGTTTCGGCTGGTGGAAGTTCAGCATTTTGCGGAACTTCATCTGACAATAATTGTTTAGAACGAGGTGCCAAAGGTAAAACTCCTTTTTTAAATTTTAGTCTAAAATACGCCTTTGCGCAAAGGGAAAATGCAAGCATATTTAATTGAATTCCCTTAATTGCTGTAAATATAGAAAAAAATTAGCGAGTTGTCAAGGGATATATAGCAAATGCTGATTAACTAGCAAAAGGGTTTAGGGTTTAGGGTTTAGGGTATGGGGGTTGGGGTATTATACCCTATACCCCATACCCAAACATTGAGTTAATCATTACTTTCTATAGACAATTAAATAAGTATAACCGACTAATCCTTCACGCAACGAACGCTGAACAGGAGGCTTTTATAGTCGTTGTAGTAGTACACGTCCTCAAGGCTGTGGTACATAAGCCTGAAGTCGGCGAGATAGCTATCGTCCTCACTAGCACTCCACCAGTAGCCGTAGCCGCCAACAGCGATAAAATAGCCATCGTTGCATATACCACCCGGAAGGGCGGAAAAACCGTAATCGTCTGTACCAAAGGGAACGCCACTATATGAACTCCAACCATTCTTAGCCTTTAATTTAGTTCCAGCATTAGCACCAACAAAATTTGTAAGCTCTGTCCATTCTGCATCATTTGGGATATGCCAACCATCTGGGCATATTCCCTGATATGTTGTTATTATTTCAAAGCAAGTACTGGAATTGCAACTATCTGGCAATGCCATTGCCGTTGACCAGTCGTAAAGCCTGCCATACTTGTCGCAGTTGATAGAGTCATTGTTATAGCATACGCTACCTTCAACCACATAATTCAAATTACGATCGAGCCAAGTTTGGTTGCCAATTACAACCGTTTGGTAAATCTCGCCTTGATAAGTTACAGAATCGCCGTAAATAATTCCAGACTGGATTAAATTACTGGAACTGCTCGGATTTGAACTTGACGAGGAAATGGCAAATTGAATTGAGCTGCTGGAAACATCGTTAGAGCTGGAACTAGGATATGAGCTTGACGAGGTTTCGTTATCGTTATTAGTGCAAGAGGAAAACAAGGATATACAGAGCATTGCTACGAGAGACAGAGTATATCTATTTATAAAAGTCATCCGAATATAAATATAGCAAAATTCATTTTTTATATTAGGCACATGGCAAAAATTTTGGAGAAGGAACAACTTTCAAGCGATGTGCATAAGTTGGTTGTTGAGGCTCCCCTTATAGCAGAAGAAAGGCTTGCGGGGCAGTTTATAATTTTGCAAACAGATTTAGAAGTTGGGGAGAGAATTCCGCTCACAATAGCAGACGCAAACAGAGAAAAAGGCACAATAACACTTATTGTTCAAGCAGTTGGCAAAACAACAATAGATTTATCTCAATTAAATATTGGGGATGATATTCCAGTTTTAACAGGTCCGCTTGGTTCGCCCACGCATATTGAGAATTTTGGACACGCGGTTTGCGTTTGCGGTGGCATTGGGGCTGCACCAATGTACCCTATAGCACAAGCTCTCAAAAAAGCTGGCAACAAAGTGAGCGTTATTTTGGGAGCAAGGCAAAAAAATTTGATAATAATGGAAAGCGAACTGAAAAGCGTTTGTGATGAAATGATAATTTGCACAGACGATGGCTCTTATGGGCGCAAATGCTTGGTGACAGAACCTTTAAAAGAACTCTGCGAAAATTGCAAACCAAATTTTACTGTGTCTATTGGCCCCCCTATAATGATGAAATTCTGCGCAGAGACAACTCGCCCTTATGGTGTTAAAACTTTTGCAAGCCTCAACAGCATTATGGTTGATGGCACAGGAATGTGCGGTTGCTGCCGAGTGACGGTTGGAGGTGAGGTTAAATTTGTGTGCATAGACGGACCTGAATTTGATGCCCATAAGGTCGATTGGGAAAACATGATGAAAAGAATGGGAACTTACAAGCAGCGCGAAGCCCTTGCAAAAGAAAGGGCGCTTAAAAAAATAAAAGATTGCAGGTGTGGGGACAAATGAATATTTATTGGTTTTTTCAAATAATTTTGGGACTTTTTGGTCTTAGTTTGCTTGTTTTTATACACGAGCTAGGGCATTTTTTAGCGGCTAAGTATTGCGGAGTTAGGGTTTTGACTTTTTCAATAGGTTTTGGAACAAAACTCTTTAAGGTGGAAAAAAACGGAACCACTTACTGCATATCTGCCATTCCCTTTGGCGGCTATGTGGCAATGGCTGGCGAAAATCCAGAACAAGTTCGCGAAGATAAACCAGACGATTTTCACGTGCAGCCTATTTGGAAAAGAGCTTTGATAGCTTTTGCCGGCCCCGCATTCAACGTGGTTTTTGCTTATGCAATGCTCACTGGAATTTATATGATAGGCAACCCAGAACCTGTGTCTGACAAGCTGGTGATTGGCATTGTGGAACCTAAGTCCGCAGCAGAAGAAGCTGGCATTGCAAGCGGCGACACAATTTTCACCATAGATGGAAAAAAAACTGAGGGCTGGGAAAAATTTCGCGAAGAAATGGGTATTAGCATTTCTAGAAACATCACTTTGGAGCTTGGAACAAAAGATGGCAGAAAAACGGTGAATATAGTTCCAAAAGAGCTCAGGGATTTGGGTGTTGGCACAGCAGGTATTCACCCAAGGCACAGGGTTTTTGCGGCAGCAGAGCCTTTGGAAGATTCTCCCGCAGGCAAAGCTGGCGTAAAACAAAACGATACCATTCTAAGCGTTGACGGCTACACAATAGGTTATTACCAAGATATGATAGACATTATTTCTGCATCTGAGGGGAACGCTGTTGAGGTGGTGTTTTTAAGAGCGCAAAAAGATGGCAGAACAGATACTTTAAGTGCATCTATAAGCCCGCTTTGGAACGAGGAGGCAGAGCGTTATTTGATTGGAATTCAAATGGGGCTTGCTCAATTTGATGAATTGCAGGTTGTTCACAAGCCTCTGGGTGCAGCCCTTGCGATGGCGGCAAAAAAAAGCATCAGTATGGGAACCAGCGTGTTTCGCTACATTCATCGCATTATAATAGGAGAGGTTAAATTCAGAGCTATGAGCGGGCCGGTTGGCATTGTGCAGGTTATAGGTTTGGTGTGGCTTGAAAATTTGCAAAAGGCTGTGTTTTTGCTTGCCCTCATAAGCATAAATTTGGGTGTTATGAATTTGCTGCCCCTTGCCATAACAGATGGCGGTCTTCTTTTGTTTTTATTGCTTGAAAAAATAAGAGGTAAACCGCTTTCTCAAAAGAACCAAGCTCGCATTCAGCAAGTTGCAATGTCATTTTTCATGGCCCTATTTCTTTATATAACATTTGTGGATTTGAGCAGAGGTTCAATGTTAATGAAGTAACTTGCACAGCACGGCTTTTTGCGCGTGCAGGCGGTTTTCCGCTTCTTCGTAGCTCAAATTAACCTCCAAGTTGTCCATAACGCTATCTGTTATTTCTTCGCCCCTGTGGGCAGGCAGGCAATGCGTTACCTTGCAATGCTTAGGTGCGAGCGCAAGCAGTTCATCGTTGATTTGGAAAGGCAAAAAATGTTCCCTCTTTGAAGATTTCTGCTCTTCTTGCCCCATGCTAACCCACACATCACTGTAAAGAATATCAGCATCTTTAACAGCTTCTTTTGGGTCATTGACAACTCTATACTTTGTACCCATTTTTTCAAATATGGGCGAGCAGATGCCTATAACTCCGTTTTTTATTTCATAGCCTTTGGGGCAGGCAAGGGTAAAATTCATGCCGAGTTTGGCGCATAAATTCATAAGAGAATTTGCAACATTATTTCCATCCCCTATAAAGGCAACGGTTTTTCCTTTTAAATCATTGCCAAACTGTTCTATGCACATCTGCCCAAAAGCCAAGGCTTGGCAAGGGTGAGAATCGTCTGTGAGAGCATTTATAACGGGAATGTTTCCATATTCGGCAAGCTTCTCCACAAGGCTTTGCTCAAAGCAGCGCACCACAAGCCCGTCCACCCAGCGCGACAGGCATCTTGCCACGTCTTTAACGTCTTCTCTTTTGCCAATGCTCTCCGGGTTGAGAAACACAGGCATTCCTCCTAGCTGAAAAATCCCAACCTGAAATGTTACAATGGTTCTAAGCGAGTTTTTTTCAAAGAACATTCCTATAGTTTTACCCTTTAAACGCTCAGAATATGTGCCATTTTTAACTTCGTGCTTCAAACGAATAGCTATATCTATGGTTTCTATTATACGACTAGCATCCCAGTCGCGCAGGCAAAGCAAATGTTTTGAACGTTCCATATCTCATTCCGTGAAAAAAAACAAATAATATAGAAAAAAATTTGATCAGCCGAAGAGTTTCAGTAAAACGGTGTTCAAACGTCTTTTTGAGATTTCGTGAATTACTAATTTAAGTTTATGCTCCGTGCCCTAGAACTCGCTACCTATGCGATAAAAAACTGCCGCCCTAATCCGGCGGTAGGGGCAATTATTGTGAAAAATGGAGAGGTTATTGGAGAGGGTTGCACCCAAGAACCAGGCAATGCACACGCAGAAATAGTCGCTTTGAAAAACGCAGGCGAAAACGCAAAAGACGCAGATTTATACGTAACTTTGGAACCTTGTTGCCACTATGGGCGCACACCGCCTTGCACAGATAAAATAATAAGTTCAGGAATAAAAAAAGTTTTCTATGGCTCTTTAGACCCAAATCCAGAAGTTGCTGGGAAAGGGCTAAAAAAATTGCAAGAGGCAGGGATAGAAACCGTTAAAGAGAATTTAAATGGATTGGTGGATAATTTCTATGAATCCTATTTTTGGTTTGTGAAAAACAAAAGCCCTTTTGTAACTCTGAAAATAGCTCAAACAATGGATGGTTTTATTGCAAACAGCGATAAAAGCCCTCTTAAAATCACAGGCGAAAAATCCAGAGCAGAGCTTCACAGATTGCGGAGTTTTTGCGATGTAGTTGTAATTGGCGGTGGAACTCTTCGCTCTGACAATCCTCAGTTGACGGTTAGAGAAGTGAAGGGTGCAAATCCGCAAAAATTTATTTTCAGCAAAAGCAATTTCAAAGGCGGTACTTTTAAAGAGAATTGGAATTCAATGATGCAAAACTTCACAGAAAAAGGAATGTACCATATTTTAGTAGAAGCTGGAGCAACCCTTGCCGAAAATCTGTTCTCAATTCCAAACTCTTTCCAAAAATTTTTGCTATGGACATCACCGATGAGGCTTGGGAAAGGACTCCAATACCCCGCATATAGTTTCCCAAAAAACTTTGAGCTGAAAAGAATCTATATGCAAGGTAAAGATTTTTGCTGTGAGTTAATCCTTAATGCAGCGAATAGAAGTCCAATATGCTTTAAGGAAATTAATTCTCCAAAACCGTATAGAACTGCCCACCAGCTCGCCTGATGAGCAATAACATAGTTTTGGAATTTCCGCTAAAGACCGCATTAAAGTCTTTGAGGCTAACCATAGGTTTATTATTTGCTACCAAAATAATATCACCTTTCCTTATGCCAGCTTTGTCTGCAAGAGATTTTTCTGTCACAGAAGCAACCAACACCCCAACAGAAGATTCTGGTAGTCCGGCTTCTTTCTTTTGAGCCTTTGTTAACTCAGCGGCTTGAATACCCCATTCGTTTTTGGAAGAATCTGTCTCTTTTTTGCCTTCTTTGGATTTTGGGTCTGTTCCAGCTAAGTTATTTTCGTCTCGTAGCGCTATATTTATTTTCAACTTCAAGGTTTTTCCTTCTCGTAAAACTTCAAAGTTTGCGCTCTCTCCAGGGCGAAGCCCCGCAACGGTGTTCCTCAAATCGTTTGCATCTGCTATGGATTTTCCGTTTATGGAAAGAACCACATCACCAACTTTTATGCCGCCCTTTTCCGCAGGAGAGCGTTCAAAAATCTCGCTGATAAGTGCGCCTTTCGCTGGGTTCAAATTCAAAGCTTTTGCAAGGCTTGGATTTATATCTTGAATACTAACGCCAAGCCAGCCACGGTTTACCTTTCCGTCTGCGAGCAAATCGCTCATTATGTTTTTTGCCCAGTTTACTGGTATGGCAAAACCTATTCCCTGAAAACCACCGCTTCTGCTCAAAATTGCTGTGTTTATGCCAATAAGCTCTCCAGACAAATTGAACAAGCCACCACCAGAATTGCCGGGGTTTATTGCGGCATCTGTTTGTATAAAATTCTCGTAGCTGGTTATGCCTCGACCGTGAACGCCTTTTGCAGACACAATTCCTTTTGTAACCGTTTGCGAAAGCCCAAATGGATTTCCTATGGCAATAACCCATTCCCCAACGCGCAAAGCATCGGAATTTCCAAGGCTTGCAGCGGGCAGGTCTTTTACGCCGCCTTCAATTTGAATAACGGCAATATCTGTTAGAGAATCCGTGCCAACAACTTTTGCCTTGAATTCCCTTTTGTCGGGCAGGGTCACGGTTATTTGGTCTGCGCCAGCAACCACGTGGTTATTGGTTAAAATTTGCCCAGTGGAATTCACAATAACGCCGGAACCTTGCCCCTGCTGCTTGCGCTCACGAGGCTGCTTTTGCTGTCTGGGACCAAAATTGAAAAACTGGTCAAAAAAATCGTCTCCAAAAAAGCCACCAAAATCGTTCATTTTAATTGTAGCTTCTGTTTGAATACTTACAACAGTTGGAACCAACGCATCTGCCAAATCTGCTAATTCGTAGCGAAATGCCTCTAAATTTGGCGATGCAGCCCGCGGTGCCTGAACTTGCGCGGGAGTTTCTGTGGGTTTTGTTGTGCTGGAAGAACTCGGAGTTGCACTCCCAAGGGAACATGCAAAAAGAATAACCCCAGCGATAGCAAAATAAACCGGCGATAAATTAGAACTCTTAATCTTCATATCCTTCCTCCATTTTTTTGAAATTAAATTAGTAAATTTAAAACGTGCTGTACGACAAAACGAGAGAAAAATTGGTGGCAGAGACCCCAGAAGAACTGGTTAGGCAAACCCTTGTGGACTGGCTGATTGAAAAACTAAAAGTGCCAGACTATATGATAAAAACCGAATTTGCCCTCTCAAATCTCTCTCCAAACGAAAATGGCCGCTTGGACATTGTGGTTGCAAATCCCAAAAGCACAGATTTATCAGAACCTTGGCTTGTGGCAGAATGTAAGGCAGGCAAAACAAATTTGCGAAGCTTGGAAGCACAGGTGAACAAATACCTAAGAATAGTCAAGCCGCTTTATATAATTTTAGCCATTGGCAATGAGTGGCATTTTTTGGCAAAAAACGGGAACGCTTATGCCAGGGCGGTAGAAATTCCAGATTTTACTTCAAATTCGGAGAGATAATGGGCACGTTTTTTAAAATTCTTTTGGTATCTGCAAAAAACAATTCCATCGCATTTCTGTCTTCATTACTCATTTTATATTCTTTGCAGGGATAAGCGTTTTTTTGACATTCTGGAAGCAAGCGATATACATTTGAGCCGTTTTTGCTGAACTTGTAAACCCAAAATGGCATATAGCCATAATCGGTTATATCTGTTCGCCCGTCTTTTTTCAAAGTCACCTCAAAAACTATTCCGCCATTGGTATATCTATCCCTTTGGTTGGAGATAAAGTTTCCAAGTGAATATATCACGTGCACGGAATCGTTGTATGGAACATGAATTTTGTCAAAGGGTTGCACCACGTGCGGATGACCACCTATTATCAGGTTCACCCCTCTCCAAGCCAAAAATTTTGCAAGCTCCCTTTGCTCCGCATTTTCTGGGTTTTCGTATTCAATGCCCCAGTGCATAATAGCAATGATAAAATCTGGAGAGGCGTGTCTCGCTTTTTTTATATCGCTTGCTATTTGATTGGTATCTATTCTATTTACCACATTTGGAGCCTCCTCCACAAGCATATTGGTTCCATAGGTGTAATTCAAAAATGCTATTCTAATCCCGTTCTTATCAACAATAAAAGGATGGTTCCTATCTCTTTCCAGAGTATCTTTATATGTGCCGAGATGTTCCAATCCCATAGAATCTAAAACAGAAATCGTGCGTTCCAAACCTTGCTTGCCTCTATCCAAAGAATGATTGTTCGCAGTCACTATCAAGTTGAAGCCAGCATCTTTTATGGCGAAAATAGATTCGTCTGGGGAAGAAAACTGAGGATAGCCGGAGTAAGGTTCGCCAGCAAGGGTGTGTTCCAAATTTATAGCCGCAATATCTGCGCTTGAAAAATATGGTTTCAAATGCTTAAAAACTGGCTTATAGTCGTAGCTCTCCTTGCCTTTGGCTTCTTTTTTGGCTGCGTTTATCTGGGTCACGTGCCCCATTATATCTCCGGCAAAAATTAGTTTTAAAGAAGAAATAGAGTCTCTCTTTTGGGCGAAAACCTGCAAAATTGAGCATAAAACAAAGAAAAAGTATTTTTTTAAGGACATCGTAATGCAAAATTACTAAATTTTCCCGATGGTTATCTATAGTTGGAACGTAAACGGCATTCGTTCTGCGGTTCAAAAAGGTTTTGCAGACTGGTTTTTAAATGTGGAACCAGATATTCTTTGCTTGCAAGAAGTTAGAGCCGAAGGCGAGCAAATACCAGACGAAATAAAAGATTTTGACGGTTATCAATCTTTTTGGACTTCCTGCACTAAAAAAAAGGGTTATAGCGGAACTGGTATTTACTCCAAAATTCAGCCAGAGGAAGTTCATCACGGTTTTGGAATAAAAGAATTTGACGAAGAAGGCCGCGTGGTGCAGCTCATTTTTCCAGATTGGGTTTTGAACAGTATATATTTTCCAAACGGAGCCCAAAGCGATGAAAGGCTAGACTACAAGCTCCGCTTTTACGATGCTTTTTTGGAGAACTCCCTTATGTGGCTCACTCACGGCAAACACGTGGTAACCGTTGGAGACTACAACACCTGCCATAAAGAAATTGACATTGCAAGGCCAAAAGACAACGAAAAGAACAGCGGATTTTTGCCCATAGAGCGCGCTTGGCTGGATAAATATGTTGAGAACGGTTTTGTGGATTCATTCAGGGTTTTGCATCCAACTCAAAAAGATGCCTACACTTGGTGGAGCAACCGTAGCGGAGCAAGAGAAAACAATATAGGTTGGCGAATAGACTACGCTTTTGTTGACGAAGCTCTTAAAAACTGCATTGTGAACGCCTCCATTCACCCAGAAATTATGATCAGCGACCATTGCCCCATAAGCATAGAACTAGACGTACCGTTCCCGCCTATAGTTAGCGTAGATTAAATCACCTCTTCCAAGGGAAGTTATGCAGGCGTTTTCCGAACTGCTTTCCGGCATTGCCTTCTTGATAAACAGGCACGTCGTAATCGTACACATAAAAATCGGAGCTTTCTCTGTGCCTGGCGTTGGGTGCTAGGCGAATTGCCAGACCGCTTACCTGCGTTGAAATGGAAAAATCGTATTGAAGGCTGAGTTCGCCATATATGCTTTTTCTATCAAAATCATAACCGCTGCCTATTTGCAAATATTTTTTTTCTGTTCCCTGCCTAAAATTCAACTGAGCGGCAAGCCTCTCTCCCAAAAACATTCCACCCTCGGCAAAAAGCAGGCTGTTGGACAACAAACCTGAGAACTTAGGATGCAAAGGAATTTGCCCAATTGCATTTATGCCTCTTTGATCGCCTTTTGTGTAGCCAAGAGTTAAAGCAAAAGTGTTGTAAAAATTTTTTTCCATATTTGTTTGGCAACCGTAAATATCCGTGTTGAGCATACCGCAAGCTAACCACATAGGAATTTTTTCTGGATCCCATAACCAATAATAACGGTCAACTATATCTCTTTTAAATAAACGATATTGATCTTCAGTTTTTAGCGAAGGAGAAAGCGAACCTACCAAGAAAAAATCAAAAGGTGCCGTGAAAACAGCATCCACATCAAGAGCGGCGCGGAGTTGATAATTGTTTTTCACAAAAGAAACCGAATGGTCAAAGACGGGGTTAATATCTAAATATGCAATAGGATTTTTTTCTGTTTTTAGCAATGGAGCTTTTGCCTGAACAGCGACATAAGCATAATAATCATCTTCAGTGTGTTCTGGGGAACGCCACGAGATCCCAGCATTTGCCTCTAAATAAGATACATCAAATGCAGCTAGAGGTCTTAACGCAAATGTAGCCGCTGCCCCATATTTATTCAGATACCAAAAATTTTCAATGCTAAACGCCACATAACCAAAATCTGCCTCAAGAGCAACAGAGCCAACGGGAGTGTGCAAATTTATATCGTAAATGCCAGCTATGGTTAGAAAATCTAGCAGCATCCCTGTGAAATACCACCTATTGCCAGAAAATCCGAGTGCCATTCCTTGTCCCTCTTCTTCGTAAAAAGGAAGTATGAACTTTGCGGCAGGAGTTGGATTTTTGCTTATTCCAAGACCTAGTTCCATAAACAAAAGAGGTCGCATTAAAATGGAATGATGAATATCACCATCTCCTAAAAAATCAAAATGTGCGGCATAACCGAGTTCACCGCGCTCTAGGGATTTTGGAGTTGGAGTGTAAGAATAACCGTAATACCCACCCGGAGTTATGGAAGCGAAAACACTTGCAACCAATACCAATATGCAAGCATAACTCTTAACTTTCAACTCTCTATTCTCCACTTAGTCTAAAAGATGAACTAAAAGTCCGTCTCTCAGTTTTGGCTCAAACCAAGTGCTTTTAGGTGGCATAATCTCATTTGCATCTGCTATGCTCATAAGCTCTTCTAAAGAGGTTGGGTACATAGCAAAGGCAACTGCCCATTCGCCAGAGTCAACCCTTGCCTGCAATTCTTTAAGCCCTCTTATACCGCCAACAAAATCTATTCTCTCTGATGTGCGCGGATTATTTATTTTGAGCAAGGGTTTTAAAACCAAATCTTGCAAAAGCGAAACGTCTAAATTTTTCACTAGGTCTTTTTTGGAATGGTTTTTTTCGAGAAAAACGCAGCTATACCAGGTTCCTTTTAAATAAAGGCAAAACTCCTTTGTTTTTTGCGGTGCGGTGAGGCCTGGTAGTTGTTCTATCTCACAAATATCTCCAAGAGCTTTTAAAAACTCTTCTGGGCTATGTCCGCTCAAATCTTTCACAAGCCTGTTGTAATCATATATTTTAAGCTGAGTTGAGGGAAAGAGTATAGCCAAAAAACGAGTGTATTCCTCATTCCCCTTGTGTTCTGGGTTGTGCTTTGCTCTTTCTGCTGCCGCCCTTGACCCTGCTGCGCTTCTGTGGTGTCCGTCTGCTATATATGTGCAAGGCAGTGAAGAAAATGAAATGCGGAGCCGCTCTATCATAGCGTCATCATCTATTACCCAAACCGTGTGCCCAATTCCGTCTTCCGCAACAAAGTCGTAAACAGGAGGTTTTTTTGTTATGGGTTTTATCAAAGCGAACTGGCCTTTATCTTTATATGTTAAAAATGCTGGGCCTGTTTGAGCACCTGTGGCTAGTATATGCTTTAAGCGGTCTTCTTCTTTTTCAGCTCTGGTGAGTTCGTGTTTTTTTATTGAGCCTTTTATATAATCCTCGGTTTTTACGCAGGCAACCAGCCCATATTGCTCCCTGCCTTCCATAGTTTGCCTGTAAACATAAAAACAGGGTTTTTCGTCTTGAAAAACAACCCCCTCTCTTTCCATTCTTTTCAAATTATGCTTTGCGTGTTCATAAATCTCCTTGCAGTGAAGGTCTTTTATCTCTGGAAGTTCAATTTCAGAACGCGTCACTCTCAAATAAGAGTGAGGCTTGCCTTCTGCCATTTTAGCAGCTTCTTCACGATTCATCACATCGTAAGGCAAAGAAGATACTTCGGCGGCTAATTCTGGTTTAGGCCGCAAAGCGCGAAATGGATATATTGAAAACATAGATGTAATATAGTAAACGCCGATTAACTCTCTTTGGGACAAGGGATATGGGACAAGCCTGCCCCAAACACTTGAATATGAATTTGTACTTACTATATTACCTATACACAAAAAAAGGAGTTCTTATGGCAATAACCAAAGTTTGGTTGAATGAATCTGAAAACGAATGTTCAATGTGCGGAGCTTGCGAAGCGACTTGCGATGCTGTTTTTGAAGTTCCCGAAAAAATGGCTGTGAAAAGCGGTGTGGATTTTTCCGCTCACGAAGCCGAAATAAAGGAAGCCGCAGAAAGCTGCCCCGTTGGCGTTATTTCTTTTGAATAGGCTTTTTTATGGCAAAATTGGTAGGCATAGTTAGCGGCTCTGCATCGGATAAGCCTGTTGTTGATAAAATAACCTCGGTTTTGGATGAACTTGGGATTGCTTGGGAATATAATGTTCTCTCTGCCCACAGAACCCCTAACAAGGTTGCTCGTTATTCAAAAGAAGCTCAGGGTAGGGGCTTGGCAGTGCTGATAGGCGTTGCTGGTCTCTCTGCCGCCTTGCCTGGCTGCCTTGCCGCTCACTCAACGCTTCCAGTAATTGGAGTTCCTTGTGATGGAGGGTATCTTGGAGGTGCGGATGCTCTTTACTCGGTGGCTCAAATGCCTCCTGGAATACCTGTAGCTGCGGTTGGCATAAATAATGGCAAAAATGCGGCATATTTGGCAGCCTCCATTCTCTCCATTTCTGAGTCCGAAATAAGAGAAAAATTGCAGGCTTACAGAAAAAGCTTGGGCGATGAGTGATATGCAAAAAAACACTTACGAAAGCCCTTTGCTTTCCAGATACTCATCAGATGAAATGCTGTTTTTGTTCAGCCCGCACTTCAAGCATCAAACTTGGCGCAGGCTTTGGATTTGGCTTGCCGAAGGAGAACGAGAACTTGGGCTTCCAATAACCGAAGAGCAAATAGCAGAACTCAAAGCTCACGAAAACAATATAAACTGGGAACAAGCCGCCCAAGAAGAAAAACGCCGCCGCCACGATGTTATGGCACACATACACGCTTATGGCTTGCAGGCTACAAAGGCAAAGGGAATAATACACTTAGGCGCAACTAGTGCCTATGTTGGCGACAACACCGATCTAATTCAAATGCAGCAAGGTTTGATTCTCATTCGCCACCGTTTGTGCAGAGTAATAGAGAATCTCTCAAATTTTGCCTTGGAATATAAAGATATGCCAATTTTGGGTCGCACTCATTTTCAAGCGGCACAACTCACAACCGTTGGAAAAAGGGCTGCGCTTTGGATTCAAGATTTGCTCATAGACTTAGACGAAATAAATCGTTTAGCAGAAATTTTGCCATTCAGAGGCGTTAAGGGAACAACTGGAACCCAAGCCAGCTTTATGGAATTGTTTGAAGGCGACCACGATAAGATTAAAAAATTAGATGCTTATGTTAGCAAAAAAGCTGGATTTAAAAAAGTTCTTTCAATAACAGGGCAAACATATACCCGCAAATGGGATTATATTGTGAACAATGCCCTTGCCTCTCTTTCAACGAGCCTAAGCAAATTCGCAACTGATTTGCGCATAATGCAGGGGCTTAAAGAAATGGAAGAACCATTTGAAAAAGACCAAATAGGCTCCTCTGCAATGGCATACAAAAGAAACCCTATGCGCAGCGAGCGTATATGTTCGCTTGCCCGTTTTGTAATCGCTTTGCCTCAAAGCACGGCTTTCACCCAAAGCACCCAATGGTTTGAGCGCACCTTAGACGATAGCGCAAACAAAAGGCTTGCCATTCCCGAAGCATTTTTGGCAAGCGATGCGATGCTCATATTAGCAGAAAACGTTGCAAAGGGAATAGTCGTTCATCAAAAGATTATAGAGAGGCACATAAATGAGGAATTGCCATTTATGGCAACCGAAAATATTTTAATGGAAGCGGTGAAAAAAGGCGGCGACCGACAAATTTTGCACGAGGAAATTAGAAAACTCTCGCAGCAAGCAGCTTATGCGGTTAAAGAGGAAGGCAAAGACAACGACTTGTTGGAGCGTATATTATCCAGCGAAAAATTTGCCCTTGATAAAAGCGATTTGAAACGCATTTTGGATTTGAAAAAATTCATAGGCAGAGCACCTGAACAAACCGAGGAATTTGTGAATTCTGAAGTGAAACCCATCCTTGAATCTTTTGATGACTGGAAGAATGTGGGTGGTGGAGAGGTGATTGTCTGAACCCAAAGGATGGTCTTATCAGAATTAACCTTCCACAACCTCTTCCTGCACAAAATCTTCTCTGTTATCGGTGAGTTCCCAACTGGAAAGAATTTGGGACTTGCCTTTGTCCACCGATACAATTACATAAGAGTAAAAAGGCAGAGCGTGGTCTTTGTCGTAGCCAGAGGGCTTTGAAGGGTGGTCGGGGTGCGAGTGGTAAAAGCCTATAATTTCCAACTTTTCCGTTCTTGCAATTTTCTCCGCTTTGAACATCTCTTCTGGCGTTATGAGAAATCTATGATAACGCTCTTCGTTTTCGCTGGAGTTATCTATGTTCACGGTACGCTTGGCGTTTTTAGATCCATCGTCTTTTATCTCGCCCAAAAGAATTCCGCAACATTCATTGGGATAGGTGGCTTCGCCAGCCTTTCTTATATTGTTATCTAGTTCAGAAGAAAGATGCAGCATTATATGTCTCTCCATAAAGGTTGTGATAAATAGCGATATCCGTTGTCGCAAAGAATAGTTGCTACTCGCGAACCTGCTGGCAAAGTTTTTGCGAGTTCCATAGCGGCGTACACATTTGCGCCCGAACTTATACCCACAAACAAACCTTCTTTCAAAGCGAGAAGTTTTGCAGTTGCGTAAGCATCTTCTGTTTTAACTTCAACAGATAAATCTGCTATGCTCTTGTCAAATATTTTTGGCTTTATAGTTGTTTCCATGTGCTTCATTCCTTCAAGCCCGTGAAATGGCGAGTCTGGTTGCATAAGCACAATTTGTATTGATTTGTCAAATTCTTTAAGCCTTTTGGAAACACCCATAAAAGTACCAGAAGTACCTGTTCCAGCAACAAAATGCGTGGGTTTGCACTGATTATATAATTCAACACCTGTTGTTTCGTAGTGCATTTTTGAGTTTTCAAAATTGTCGTATTGGTTTGGGAAAAAGTACAAATTTGGTTCTTTTTCCGCTAATTCCATTGCCAAGCGATATGCACCATCAGAACCTTCTAACGGATCTGTTTCTATTACTTTTGCGCCAAAAGCCCGTATGATTTTTTTTCTCTCTTCGGTTACATTTGATGGCATAAGCAACTGTACTTTGTAGCCGAGCGCTGTGCCAAACATAGCGTAGGCAATGCCAGTGTTGCCGCTTGTGGAATCCAAAAGGATTTTATCTTTGGTGAGCAACCCTCGTTTAATGCCATCTAATATCATGGCTTTTGCGGCACGGTCTTTAACAGAACCGCTTGGGTTGAAATATTCCGCTTTGGCAAATAAGGAAACTCCATTTTCCGCATTGAATATATTTTTCAATTCAACTACAGGAGTATTGCCTACAATGTCTAAAATATTCATATTATTCTCTCTCCACACTTTCCCAGTCCACATTTTTTAATCTGTCCAAAGCCTTGTGCAACACGGAACGGGGGCAGGCTGCATTTATGCGTTCAAAACCTTCTCCGCCCTTTCCAAATGTATAACCAGCGTTAAGCCATAATTTTCCCTTGTGCGTAATTGCTTCGTCTAATTTTTGAGCAGAAATTCTAAGTTCTCTGAAATCCAGCCACGCCAAATATGTTCCTTCTGGTTCAATGAATTTAATTTTCGGAATGTGATTTGAGAGATATGTTTTTAAAATCAGCATATTTTGACCGAGATATTCCATAAGGCTGTCTAGCCACTCAGCTCCGTTTTCGTACGCCGCTTTGCAGGCAGCGATGCCCATTATTCCGGGCTGGCCTATGCCCATTTGTGCATATTCCCTGTTGAATTTTTCTTGCAAAGTTTTATTGGAAATAAAAATATTGGCATGAAGTAGTCCCGCAAGATTAAAGGTTTTTGACGGCGATGTGCAGGTGACTGCGATGTTGTCAAAATCCTTATTAAGCCCAGCGAATACAAGGTGCTTATGTTCGGGGAAAATAAAATCTTGGTGAATTTCGTCTGCTACAACAATAACGTTGTGCCGCAGGCATATTTCGCCCATGCGAGTGAGTTCGTCTTTTTCCCAAACGCGCCCAACTGGATTATGCGGGTTGCACAAGATGAACATTTTTGCTTGCTTTATTTTTTCTTCAAAATCATCAAAATCTATAACATAGCGTCCATCGTTAAGAACAAGCTCATTTACCAATAGCTCTCGCCCTGTTTTTTTTACGCTGGATTCAAAGGGATAATACACAGGTTGCTGTATAACAACGCCTTCTCCTGGTTTTGTAAATGCGCGGATTGCTATGAATAAAGCGTTTACAACTCCCGGAGTGATTGTTAGCCAGTTGCGTTCAGTGTTCCAGTTAAAACGTTCTTCAAACCATTTTTGCACAACATCGAAATATTTAGTATCGGGTTCGGAATATCCAAAAATTCCGTGTTTGGAGCGTTCAATAAGCACCTCTTGCACACAAGGCGGAGTGGCAAAATCCATATCGGCAACCCATAATGGCAACACATCGCTTGGCTTTCCGCGCCAAGTAGGTTCATATTTAATGCTATAAGAATTGCTCCTATCTATTATGCGATCGAAGTCGTATTTCATATCAGTTCCCCAATGCTTGATTGAGGTCGGAAATTAAGTCGTCTGCCGCTTCTAACCCAACGGAGAGGCGGAGTAAACACTCGTCTATGCCACGTGCGCGCCTGTCGCTTTCTGGAAGGTCGGCGTGGGTTTGGAGCATTGGGTAGGTGATTAGGCTTTCAACACCGCCTAAACTTTCTGCGTATTTTATAACTTTTACACTTTCAAGTATTTTTATGGCTGTTTGTTCGTTTTGCACAGAAAAAGAAATCATGCCACCAAAGCCGCTTGTTTGGCGTTTAGATATTTCGTAGTCTGGGTGTTCTTTCAATCCTGGGTAATATACTTTTTTTACCGCACTTTGTTCCAAAAGCCAGCTAACAATTTTTTTGGCGGTTTCTTGTCCTCGTTCCATACGAATGGCGAGCGTTTTTATACCGCGAATGATGAGGAAAGCGTCAAATGGAGAGAGACACCCGCCTGTGGTTTTTGCTATAAACCTAAGTTTTTCTAAAAGCTCATCATTCTTTACAACCAAAAATCCAGAGAGAGTATCGTTGTGCCCGCCTAAATATTTTGTTCCGCTGTGCAGAACAATATCTGCGCCAAGGGAAAATGGTTTTTGAAAATATGGTGTTAAAAATGTGTTGTCAACAATGAAGAGCAAATTGTGTTTTTTAGCAATTTCAGCAACCGCTGCGATGTCTATTACGCGCATCATTGGATTGGAAGGAGTTTCTATAAATATGGCTTTTGTGGATTTGGTTATTTCTTTTTCCATATCTTTTGGAGTTGCTGCATAAGAAAAATTCACACCGTTCTTATGAGACACTTTCTCAAAGAGGCGAAAGGTTCCGCCATAAAGGTCATCAGAAGTTATAATATGGTCGCCTGGGGAAAATAGTTCCATAAGTGTTGAAACAGCCGCCATACCAGAAGCAAACGCAATAGCTTCGGTGCCTCCTTCAAGTGCAGCAACGGTATCTTCTAAATGCACATTGGTTGGGTTGAGCGAGCGAGAATAATCAAAGCCAGTGCTTTGCCCAACACCTGGATGAGCGAATGTAGCAGATGCAAATATCGGAGTGGCAACAGAGCCTGTTGTGTCAAACTTTTTTTTGCAACCGTGTACGCAAATTGTGCTTGTATCCATTTTTATCCCTTTTTGTAAATGTACTAAATTTCATAATAGCCAGTATTCGTTTCCTTGCCAAAAACCACTACCTTGTTTCTCCCTGATAATTTGGCAGCATAAAGGGCCGTGTCTGCATCGTGTATCAATTTCTGTATATAACCCTTTTCTTTTGCTTTTTCAATGTCAATTTCCGCAAGACCAAAACTCGCATGAATTTCCACAAGATTTTTTTCCAGATGAACAGGAGATTCAGATAAGACTATGCGAAGCCTATCCAGTATTTTTAGCCCTGTTTCTTTATTAGCATAATAAAAGAAAATTATAAATTCTTCACCGCCATACCGTCCCATAAAATCATTTTTTCTAAGCCTTGAGCTAACGACCTTAACCGCATGGCGCAGGGCTTCGTCTCCAGCCACGTGCCCATAGGTATCGTTGAACTTTTTAAAATGGTCTATATCCATCATAGCAAGGCAGCAGGGAACATTGAGATATGTTGCTGTGGCAAGTTCAATTTCTGCCATTTCAATAAAAGCTCGGCGATTGAGAATACCTGTTAAAGAATCGTGGCTTGCCAAAAACTTAAAATAGGTATTGCTCTCTTTAAGGCTTTCTTTGCTCTCAACTTCTCTGCGTAGTCTATTATTTATATCAGCAAGGCTATCTTCTTTTTCTTTCAACTTTGAAAGACCTAGTTCTAATCTGCGAACTATGTTGTTAAATGCTTTGGAAAATTCAACGATAAAATGGATTTCCTGAGTGAAATCCCCTTTTTCCACCATTTGAACTTTCCATGTTAAATTGCGAATACTAGCTTGAAGAGACTTTAGATTATCTGGAATAATACCTTTTACGGTAATTGGAGAAGAAAAATTGCCTGCTGAAAATATCTGCGAAATGTCACGAATTGCTTTTAATTCTTCGTGGATTTGAACAGTTAATGGGTTTTTTGCATATTCCTTAGGAAGATCAGGAATATAGTCATCCTTGAGCAATTTTAGAATATGTTTTAGATATTCTTCATTCATAATTATACCTAAATATCATAATGCCAAAAATCCATTTGATCTAATTCTATATGAGATGAAATATTGCCGCTACTCTTGAATTGCAATTCGGGGTTTTTCACGCTCACGCGGGTATTTTCTGGAACTGACTTCACCACAAAAGCGTTGCCGCCAATTATCACACCTTCTCCAATAACGGTGTCTCCTCCCAAAATGGTTGCACCTGAATATATAGTGACATTATCGCTTATGGTTGGGTGCCGTTTAACTCCCTTTATGGTTTGGCCTCCTTTTGTGGACAAGGCACCAAGAGTAACTCCTTGATACAATTTCACATTATCACCTATAATGGCGGTTTCGCCTATAACAATGCCAGTGCCGTGGTCTATAAAAAAGTATTTGCCTATAACTGCACCTGGGTGAATGTCTATGCCTGTAACGCTATGTGCATATTCGCTCATAATTCTCGGTATTAGCGGCACAGATAGCAAATACAATTCGTGCGCTATTCGGTAAACCATTGTTGCAAAAATGCCTGGGTAAGAAATCACAATTTCTGCCTTGCTATATGCAGAAGGGTCGCCACTATATGCAGCTTCAATATCTTTTTCCAGAAAATCTTTGATCTGTGGAATTTTTATGATAAATTGGCGCGTTATTTCCCAAGCCGTTTGATCAATATCTTCTTGCTTTGCATCTTTGTAGCGCAAATCATAACGCAGGGCCAATTTTGTTTGCTTGGCTAAATCGTGGGAAACTTCTTCTAGCATAACATTGAGTTTATTTTTTACCGAGCCATCGGTCAAAACGCTTTCAAAAATTCCAGGAAACAACAAGTGCTGCAATTTGCTGATTATTTCGATTATCACCGGTTTTGCCGGTTGTTTGGTAATTTCGCGCTTCTTTTGGAAATCGCTCAACAACTCGGCGGCAATTTGCTCTATTTCATAGTCAATTTCCATGCAAAGCCTCCCTACAACGTGAGTTCTCTTATTGCATTTACCAGCTTGTCAATTTCTTCTGATGTGTTGTAAAAGGCTATGGTTGGGCGCACGGTTGCTTCCAATCCAAAGCGGCGCAAAATGGGCTGGGCGCAGTGATGTCCGGCACGCACGGCAATTCCGTGGCTAGCGAGATGTTTGCCAACCTGTTCCACGCTTGCTCCGTCTAGTATAAAAGACAAAACGCTTGCTTTTTCTGCTGCTGTGCCTATGAGGTGCAAACCGTTTATGCGTTTTAATTCACCTGTTGCATAGTTCAACAATTCGTGTTCATAAGCACCTATGTTTGCAATTCCCACGTTTGAAACATAATCCAAAGCCGCGCCAAGGCCAACGGCATCGGCTATATTGCCGGTTCCAGCTTCAAACTTAGACGGTGCAGGATTATAGACAGTATGTTCAAAAGTCACGTCTTTTATCATATTTCCGCCACCCTGATAGGGCTTGGCTTCTTCCAAAACATCTGATTTTCCGTACAATGCGCCTATGCCTGTGGGTCCAAATATTTTGTGACCGGAGAAAACAAAGAAATCTGCGTCCATTGCGCTTACATTCAGCGGTGTGTGAGCCACGGACTGCGCCCCGTCAACAAGGATTCGTACGCCGTTCCCGTGTGCGATTTGAATCATCTCGTGAACAGGGGTAATTGTTCCAAGTGCGTTTGAAACGTGCGTTACCGAGGCAAATTTTGTACGGCGGCTAAAAAGACGCGCGAATTCAGATAAAATAATTTGCCCCGAATCGTCAACAGGAGCCACTTTGATTAGCGCACCAGTCTCTTGTGCTATCAACTGCCAAGGAACTATATTTGCGTGGTGTTCGAGGTGGGTTAGTATTATTTCGTCACCAGGGGTGAGCAATGGTTTAACATAACTCTGTGCTGCAAGGTTGATGGCTTCTGTTGTGCCGCGCACAAACACTATATTGTCTTTAGAAGGTGCGCCCAAAAATTTGGCGGTGGTTTCACGTGCTGCTTCGTAAGCATCGGTGGAGCGGGCTGCGAGTTCGTGTGCCCCGCGATGCACGTTTGAATTTTCGTGTTGATAAAAATAAGAAATGCGGTCTATAACGGCATTGGGTTTTTGGGTTGTTGCGCCATTATCAAGCCATATAAGGGGTTTGCCACCGTTCACTTTTTCGTTCAATATGGGAAAATCCTTGCGAACTTGGTTTACATCAAAGCCAGCCTTGCCTGTAGGTGCCTCTTTATAAGACGAGACGGTGGGAGAATATGCTTTTGGCTCTTCATTATCTACCTTTGTCTCTTGAAATTCTGGAAAATATGGCGAAGCCCACTGTTCAAGCTCTATCGTTTCGGGCAATCCATAGTCACTAGGTGTAGTCATAGTACATTTCTCCTTTTTTCTTAAATATAGAAATTAATTCCTAGTTTGTCAATAGGATTGATATGTTTTTTGGATTTCTTTTGTCTGAACCCCGATTGGCCAGGATTAAAGGATTAACAGGATTTAAAAAACGTTGCATTTTAACCTTCCTTAAAACGCAACGTTACTAATATACATTATTTTTCGCCTCCGTGACCATTTTTAGGGCACTTTTGTCATTTTTTTATCATTTTTCACCCATTTTTGTCAAAATCGTGTCATTTTTTGCAGAAAAATCAGCTTGCAAAAAAGCGTAAAAACGTTGCAAGATAAGGAACCTTAAAACGCAATGCGGGTATGCCGAAAACCGTGGAAAAGAGTAGGCTCATTCAATATGGAGGACTTTATGTCTACTCAAAAATTCAAAAAAGGTTTCACTCTTATCGAGCTGATGGTTGTTATAGTAATCATTGGTATTCTCGCCGCAATAGCCATTCCAAAGCTATTCGGTATGTCTGCAAAAGCCAAAGCACAGGAAGTTGGTCCTGCTATGGGCACGTGGGCTAAAATGCAACAAGCATATAAAATGGAAACAGGCAAATGGGGTGGTGCTAAAGCCATAAGCTACAAATTGCCAGGCAATGCGCCAGATGGTCCAAAAAGTACAACCAGTAATTTCGAATATAATATCCTTCCAGTAAAGTCAGATGAACCAGCAGCTACAGAAGCAAGTTTGGAGGCAATAAATCAATTCGCAGCAGATGGCTGTGGAAACACAAAAGGAAAGTGGAAAGGAGAGTTTAAAGATCTTGACGTAGATGATCCTACAACGACCCTTACAGGCGATGCTGACTGCGAAAAACTAACACCAAATTTTACAAGTATTGGCAAGAAAACACCATAAACATCACTGCTGCCTCCTTTGGGGGGTGCGGTTTTAAGACCAGCCAGCCACAGTTACGGCACCCAATGGTTTCCTTATTACTCCATTGCCCTGCCTAGCCAAAGCTGCTTGGTGTCCTTGCCAAGCTGGTAGGGATGCAACCCAGCCTGCCTTTAGCCCAATATGTTAACACCTTGTGCAGGTTTCCTGTGCAAGCGTTGGGGACTGGCGGGTCGGGTTGCCAATATTGTCTGACGTTTTTTAAATGAGGAGGGGAGAGTTGAACGCTTTATTTAGCTTTGTATTTCAACGGTTTTCGTTTGGAATGTCGGAAATGAGTTATATAAACAAATTCGTTATAAGTTTCATAAATAACATAATAGTTTTTATGAGCCTGCCATCTGCGATATCTACCTATTTTCCTGCCTGCTTTGGGCAAAGTCTCCAAAGTTTTAAGGCTTTTAATAACTTTGTTTTTCCATCTTGTCGCAGTATTAATAGAAGACCTTTCAGCAATATAACTGAAGCATTCATCAAGTTCAATTTCTGCAACGGGATACCATTTAGTAGTCATTTCGCAATTTCCAACAATCTCATAGCTTCTAACTTTTTATCTAGCTTGGCAAAAACCTCATCATTTGGAATACACGGTTTACCTTCCAAAATATATTTATGTGCAAGCAAAAGTCCTCTTTGCTCATCAAGTACATATATTTTATATTCCAATACTTCTAACTCGCTGGACAAGCCTCCTGAGTCGGATAAGGAAAAAGTCTGCTTTTTCACTCGCTCCAATTCCTCTTCCAACTCAGCAATACGAGCAGAGAATTCCTCAACCTTGCGGTCTATCTTGTCGAAGTCGTCCCAGTCTTCGTTCAAAAAATCTTCGTCCCAGTCTTCTTCGGTAGCGTATTCGTCCATATACCTATTCATTTCTTCTATAGACATAGGCTCGGAATCCAAATCCAACTCATCTACAAACGATTTTTCAGCTTCGTATTTCATAAAAGATAATTTAGAAAATCATCATTTAATTAGGAGGATTTATGGTCTATGGCTATATTCGTGTTAGCACTGACAAACAGACAGTGGAAAACCAAAGGTTTGAAGTTTCCAAGTTCTGCAAGAGAAATGGAATTTCTGTTGGCAAGTGGATTGAAGAAACCATTTCCGGTACGCAAGAGGCTTGCAAGCGAAAATTGGGTTCATTGCTAGAGATAATGCAAAAAGGAGATGTTATTATATGCTCCGAGTTGTCGCGGCTGGGGAGGAATTTGTTGATGATTATGGCAATACTCAACGCTTGCATGGAAAAAGACGTGCAAGTGTGGACAATAAAAGATAACTACAAACTTGGCAAGGACATCAATTCCAAAGTATTGGCTTTTGCTTTTGGACTTTCGGCAGAAATAGAGCGAACACTTATATCCCAACGCACCAAAGAAGCACTCGCCCGCAAAAAGGCAGAGGGGATTCGCATAGGCAGACCGAGCGGAGCAAAATCAAAGAGGTGCAAATTCACTGGGAAAAACTATCTCATTAAAAAAATGCTGCTGAAAAAATTTTCAAAAGCCCAAATCGCAAAAAGGCTCGGTGTGCATAGTTCTAGCTTGATACGGTTTTTAAGGAATAAAAGGTAATTTGTGCATTGCGCCGTGCCTAGTGCAAATATAAGAGGAAACATCAACTGCCAGTTTATGTGCTTCCCTTATGCTTTTTCCTTGAAGCAAAGCACCCACAAACGCACCGGCAAAAGAATCTCCTGCTCCAACGGTATCTATGGCATTTACTTTTGGCGTATCTAAATACGAGGTTTCGCCCTTTGCGAACACATAACTGCCCACGCTGCCTTTTGTTTCAATAACAATATTCAGGTTATATTCTTTCAATAAATGCAAGCATATTTCCTGTTCGTCTTTTTTTTCAAGTTCAAATAAACGAGCTACCTCAATGGCTTCTTCTTCATTTATTTTCAAAATATTGCTGCTCTGCAAAGATTCGTGTATTATTTTTTTGCTGTAAAAATTCTGCCTTAAATTTATGTCAAAAATTTTGAGCGCATTTTTGGGAACAAGCTCTAAAAAACTGCGAATGGTTTTGCGAGATGTTTCATTGCGTTGTGCGAGTGTGCCAAAGCAAACAGCGGAAGAGTTCTGTGCTAGTTCTTTTGTTCGTTCCGTGAAAGGGATATTGTCCCAAGCAACGTTTTCGCATATCTCATATTTGGGAATACCTTTGTCATTTAACTCAACCTTAACTGTTCCTGTTGGGTAATTGACGGTTTCAACCGAAAGCCTGAGTTCTTTTTCTGCAAAAATTTTCAAAATCTCTTCGCCTAGCAAATCCTTGCCAACCGCACTTACAACATAGCTCTCAAAACCGAACTGCGAAGCGTGATAGGCAAAATTGGCAGGCGCGCCGCCTGGTACTTTCCGCTCTGGGAATATATCCCACAGCATTTCGCCTATGCCTACTATCATATTTTTTCAAATATAAAAAATTTCTATATTCTCCCCAAACCCAGAGGGCATATTTATGGCTTGCAGTGAAGAGCAAAAAAGTGAAAAAAAGGATTTTCTAAAAGAAGCGGAATATGCGCTTGCCAAGAATAGGCGTGTATTTTTGTGGGGGCCTGTGGAAGATTCCAGCGCAGAAAAACTGGTGAAGCAGTTTCTCTATTTAGATTCCATTTCAAACGAAGATATTTATTTCTTTATCAACAGCCCTGGTGGTGCAATTTCCAGCGGGCTTTCCATTTACGATTGCATAAAGGCTATAAAAAGCCCTGTAGTCACTATATGTGCGGGGCAAGCTGCTTCTTTTGGCGCGGTGCTTTTATGCGCGGGCGCAAAGGGCAGGCGCTATGCTTGGCCAAATGCTAGGATAATGATTCACCAGCCGCTTATATCTGGAGAATTTGTGGCACCAGCGAGCGACCTTGCAATACAAGCAGAAGAAATGCTCCGTATTCGCGATGTACTCAACGGAATTTTCAGCGAACATACTGGCAAATCCAAAGAAGAGCTAGAGCATGATACCGACCGCGATAACTTTATGAGTGCGGAACAGGCAAAAAAATACGGCATTGTTGACGAAGTGAAAACCATACATTAAATTAGCGGAAACTTAAAATGGGATTATTTTCTGCAATAAAAGCGGGGCTTTCAAAAACTCGCGAGACCCTAATGGGCGAATTCAAGTCCATAGCGGGCGTTGGAAAAATCACAGATGAAATGCTTGAACATTTGGAAGAGCATTTGATAAAAGCCGATGTTGGAGTGGAAGCTGCATTTTTATTGACCGATGCTTTGAGAGAACACGGGCTTGGAAAAAGTTTAACGCAAAGCGAGATAAATTCAATTTTACGAAAAGAGGCAGAGCGTTTGCTTATAGACCCACCCGAACTCAAATGGGAAAACAAACCGCACGTTGTTTTGATAATAGGCGTGAATGGAGCTGGCAAAACAACCACCATTGGCAAATTGGCGCACCGCTTAAAGCAAGAAGGAAAATCCGTTTTGCTCGCCGCAGGCGATACCTTCAGAGCCGCAGCCATTGAGCAGCTGGAAACTTGGGCGCAGCGTTCAGGTGCAGATTTTGTGCGCCACCAAGAAAACTCCGACCCAAGCGCAGTTGCCTATGATGCTTGCAAAGCCGCCATTGCAAGGGAGAACGATATTGTGTTTATAGATACCGCTGGAAGGTTGCACAACAAAGAGCATTTAATGGAGGAATTGCATAAAACGGTACGAGTTGTGAAAAAAATAAATGAAAATTTCCCGCACGATATTTGGCTCGTTATAGATGGAAATTCGGGGCAGAATGTCATTAAGCAAGTTCAAACTTTTCATCAAAATTTTAAGCTCACCGGTTTGATTGTAACAAAATTAGATGGCACTGCAAAAGGCGGTTCAGTTCTTTCCATAGCGAGCGAACTGAAAATCCCGATTATTTGGATTGGCGTTGGAGAAAAAATTGAGCAGCTTGTTCCCTTTGACAAAGCGGAATATATAAACGGCTTGTTTGAGGATGGATAAAAATGAAAACCATTGTCGTTAAAATAGGTGGCTCGCTGGCGGTGGATGATGGCAAATTGCTCAATTTTGCCAAAGCTTCTGCGGAGATGTCTAAAAGCTGCAAATTGATTATTGTTCACGGTGGTGGCAAAGATATAAATGCAAACCTCGCCTTGTTAAACGAAGAACCAAAATTCTTAAACGGGCTAAGGGTAACAACTCCAGCGATAATGGATATGGTGGAAATGACTTTAAGCGGCAAGGTTGGCAAAAAACTTGTTAGAATGTTGCTTTCAGAGGGTGCAAACGCAGCTGGGATTTCTGGTGTGGATGCAAAACTCCTTGAAGCAAAAAAATTGGAAGGCAAAGGGGATTTGGGAGCGGTTGGCGATATTTTCAGGGTGAATCCAAAAATTTTGGAAGTTCTTTTGGAAGCAGGCATAACTCCTGTTGTTTCGCCTGTATCTTATGGCGATGGAATTGCTTACAATGTTAATGCAGATACCGCCGCATCTGAAATTGCGGTTGCTTTGAAAGCGGACTGTTTTATTTTGATAAGCGATATAAGCGGGGTTCTAGACGGAGACAAAAAAATAATTCCGCATTTGAATAAAGAACTTGCATACGAGCTGATTAAAAGCGAAGTTATAAATGGTGGTATGATACCAAAAGTTCAGGGTGCTTTGGAATCCATAGAAAGGGGACTAAAATCCATTCACATTGTGGGGTGGGAGGGTGCAGAGGCTTTTAAAAGGCAGATTGAGGGCACTGTGAATAATGGAACTATTATTGTCTGATTCCCAAAGAGCATTTCGTTCAGCAATCGGGAAAATCCCAAAAATCGGGTGAATCGGGGTTCAGACAATTAACGCGGAATTCCCAGCGAATCATGGAGGTGGGCAATGGAATCTGCTTTTTTTTGCAGAGCGGGGTTGTTTGCGGAGGTGACTCTCAATGTCGGCTGTAGTATAGCCTTTCTTTATAAGTCTCAAAATTTCTTTACGATTTTTGTTGCGACCAATATCAATGCCATCCTCGTGCCCTTCCTCATACCTAACCGCCAAGGCTTCTTCCATATTCCATTCACCTCTTATCAACATATTTAAAACCTCCGAACTATGCCTATTCAGAAAAGATACTAAAATATTTTTGTTTATGCAATCCTTCACTGCCAATTTGATAGCATCACGAAGCTCCATAGACTTTAAATTCTTTTTTATCTCCGCTATGAATTCCTCGTAACCACTCAAAACAGGGCTTTTGAGTGCCATATCTGCATTACGACCCTTATTTATATTGTAAACTCTTACCAAAAGCTCCAAATATAAATCGGGGGTTTTAAAATTATAGGAATCGGATAATTTAAGTTCCTTGTAATCTGGGAATTTTTTATCGCCGTTGTATAGAACTATGAATTCTGGAGAGGGTATCATTACCCTTTTCTGTTTATAAAGGCTTTTCCTATCAACTATCATAGCATATTCCGCCGACAAATACTGGAGCATCCTCAGCGGCATATTGTTGTTGATTGAAGATTGGTGCTCAATGAGTACTATGAGCCTATCTTCTAGCACAAAGGCTATATCGTTTATTTGATCCATATAAAGCACATCCGAGAGAGTCACAATCTCTATTTTTGTGCTTTCAGGGTAGCTTTTGCCACTAATTGCGCTATATAGCTCCAAAAGATTGCTTTTTTCGCTGAACAGCCTTGTGAAAACGCTATCCTTGTGGTTGCGATTGGTTTTGGCTTCGGTCATTTTGAACCTCCATTTTTTTCGTTACCTATTAGACGTAAAAAAACGGAAATTTTTCCAAAAAATCTTCATTTTGCAAACAGTTGTTTGCATTTTTGTGCATTTTTTTTGAATTTCGCTCATTTCGGCTTCGCTCAATGAGCGAAAAGCCAATAATTTAACGCGGGATTCCCAGCGAATCTTGCAGTCGAGCAATGGAATCTGCTTTTTTTTGCAAAACGGCTTCGGTTTCTTTAGCTTTTTCTATTAAAGCTCCATAGGAACCGACGGCTTTTTCAATAACAGCTTTCTCGCTATTAGCCTCTTTTTTTTCGCAAGAGAGCAAGAGCAAGGCAAACGAGGCAAGCACAATAATAACTCTGAACATAGTACTAATATAGAAATTCATATCCCATGTCCCTAGTCCCATATCCCAAAGAGAGTTCATCAGCATTTTACTATATTACACCTATGCCAGTAAATTTTCCCACAAAAAAAGACAACCTTGTTATAGAGGTTGTTTCTCCTATAATTGAACACGGCAAATATGCGGTGCATAGAGTGCTAGGTGAATATGTTACCGTTCAGGCAGATATTTTTAGGCACAGTCACGAAAAATACGATGCTGCAATAGAATACAGACATTCCTCGCAAAAAAAATGGGAACGCGCTCCAATGAAATGTGGGGATAACGATTTGTGGGAAGGCTCCTTTCAGGTTCAAAAACTTGGCATTTATCAATATAAAATTATAGCTTGGACAATTTCTCCTCCTGATGTTCCCACGGAAAGCGAAATATTTACAGCAAGGGTGGACTCTGTTTGCGCAAGGCAAGGCACTTGGTACGAAATGTGGCCCAAAAGTCAGGGCAAAAATCCAAACAAGTCTGCCACTTGGGCAGACTGCGCAAATCGTTTGGATTATATAAGTTCTTTGGGTTTTGACACCGTTTATCTGGTACCTTTCCACCCCGTTGGCGAAACAAACCGCAAAGGCGCAAACAATGCCCTTAAAGCAAAACCAGGCGATCCTGGTTGCCCTTATGCCGTTGGCAACTCACGTGGCGGGCATTTTACCGTTGACCCAGAACTTGGAACAATGGAAGAATTTGAAAATTTTATCTCTGCCTGCAAACAACGCGGCTTTAAGCTGGCTATAGACATAGCCCTTAATTGCAGCCCCGACCACCCTTATGTGAAACAACATCCCGAATGGTTTTTTCACGAAGAAGACGGCTCAATTAAATTCGCAGAAAACCCGCCAAAAAAATACGAAGATATTTATCCCTTTGACTATTACAACGAAAATTATCAAGAATTGTGGAAAGAGATAAAGAAAATAATTCTCTTTTGGGCAGACAAAGGCTTTGATATTTTCCGCATAGACAACCCACACACAAAACCTTTTCCCTTTTGGGAATGGCTAATTGGTGGGGTAAAAGAAGAACGCCCAGAGCTTGTGTTTTTGGCGGAAGCCTTTACCCGCCCCAAGATAATGAAGCGTCTTGCCAAAGTAGGTTTTGAGATGAGCTACACGTATTTTGCGTGGCGTGAACAAAAATGGGAGCTAGAGGAGTATTTCAAGGAATTGACCACAAAGCCTGTTTGCGAATATATGCGTGGAATATTATTCCCCACAACTCCGGATATTTTCTTGGAATGTTTTAACGGGCAGGGGCCTGCAATTTTTAAACTCCGTTATTTTTTGGCGGCAACTCTTTCCAGTTTAACCGGAATGTACAACGGCTATGAACTTTGCGAAAACGAAAAGAATCCGGCAAAAGAGGAACTTTTGAACAGCGAAAAATACCAATATAAAGTTCATAACTGGAGCAGCCCTATAAATATAAAGGATTTTTTGCGCAAGGTGAATTTTGCCCGCAAACAGCAGAGCGCACTTATGGAATACGATAATTTGCGTTTTCATTCTGCGGAAAATTCAAACATTATAGCTTACAGCAAGCGCGATAAGAAAAACGGAAACACCGTTCTTTGCATTGCGAATTTGGATGTGAAAAAAACTCAAGATTCTTTTGTGCATTTGAATTTGGCAGAGCTTGGGTTATCGGAAGGGCAAGGCTATACCATTAGAGACTTGCTTTCAGGGCAAAGTTTTTTATGGCGAGGTTCAAAAAACTATGTGGAAATAAATCCAGAAAAAGAACCTTGCCATTTGTTTGTTGTGGAAAATGGCATAGATTGAGGAGAGGTGATGCTAGGGAAAAGAAAAAGACGGAAAACAGGTACGCAGGTTGTGCAAGATTTTACAAAAAGCATAACCACAACAGCAAGCCGCGTGTACAAGCACAGCGTGTCGCTCAAAATTATTTGTAATATTTGCATAGTTATTTTTTCTTTTTCAATATGTTTTGGTTTTTATGGTCTTGTTTCCAGAATGAACGATATTTCAAAGAGAGAACAAAACATAGAAAAGCTCAGAAACGAAATGATAGAATTGAAAAGTGAAATTGAAAAAAAACAAGAATTAAAGATAAAACTCGTAAATGACCCTCTTACAATAGAAGCCGTTGCCCGTTCTTATGGAATGAGCAAAAAAGGCGAAAAGTCTTTTTATTTTTTGGATTAGCCTTTCAGCACATCTATCATATCAAAGAGTTTGCCCTGACCCGCTTCTATTTTTTTTGCTAAAAATTCCACGGCATCTGCGGTGCCTTCTGCGTAAATTTCCCTACCGCAAACATTATGGCGAAATTCAAAATGCACAGATTTATCTCTACTGTCTAAGGAGTATGTATGAAAAGCGTGGCCACCTAAATGCTCAGGAGGAACCGCCATTTTGGAGATTTGAGCATTTTCTTCGCGTACCATTTCTATTATAGGCTCAGTTCCCTTTGCCCCCATTTCCAAAAAACTTTTCACCAAAGCCTTTGCGGTGCCGCTGGTGTCGGCTTTGGTTTTTTGGTGGCTTTCAACAACTTTTAAATCGTAGTCGCTGAACACCCCCGAAAAATTTTTCGCAGTCCACTCCAGCATAGCTTGGAGCGCAACTATTTGTTTTGCCATATTGGGAGCTATTACGCAAGGGTGGTTTGCATCTTTTACCAAAGACATTAAAACCGCTCTATTGCCGCCTGTGGTTCCCATAACAAAGGGAATTTTATGCTTAACATAAAACTCGGCATTGCTATTTACTGCATTTGGATGCGTGTAATCAACAGATATTAAGTTTGGATATTCTTTTAAAATCTGCCCTATCTTATTTTCCCTTTCTTCCACACCTAGCAGAGCAAAGCCATTGTATTCCGCAATGGTTTCGCCTGTGAGCGAAAATGGAATTACATTTAATCCTCTTTTGCTGCAAACTTCGGCAACTATCTGTGCCATTTTGCCCGGCATACCGTTTACCATAACAGAAATTTTCATGGCACCAACCATCCCACAACTGCATTGTTTCTTGAAAAATAATTTGAAACCGCATTTTGCACAGCACTACGGCTAACTGTTTCTAGAGATTTTGCCCAATTCAAATATAAATTATAAGAACCATACATTTCAAACCAAGCTAGGTTTGTGGCAACTTCTGCCATATCTGTTAAGCCGCGAACTTGACCAGCATAGGCATTGTTTATAACCTTTTTAAATTCTCTTTCGTTTACCAATTCTTTTTTTAGCTTTTCAAGTTCTTCCCAAACAATTGCCTCTGCTTTTTCTGCGCTGGCACCTGGTTTTAGAGAAACAGAAACGGCAAAGGTGGATATGTATTTGTTGGGGCTATTGTTTGCGCTTGCGCTTGTGGCTAGTTTTTCTTCTTCCACAAGCCTTTTGTAAAGCCTGCCGCTGCGCCCGTTTAAAACGCCCTCTGCAATCTCCAAAGCGTAAACCGCCGAATCGCCAACACCAGGTGTTTTGAAAATTATGTCTATGCTTGGGGTTGCATCGCTACGGCGAACTATGAGCCGCTTTTCTCCTGCTTGTGTAGGTTCCTTTAAATGAATTTCAGGGAAAGGCTCGCCAGCAGGAATGTTTCCAAAATATGTGTGAATTTTTGGCAAAAGAGAGTCTGCGGAAAAATCGCCTGCAAAAACCAGAATGGCATTGCGCGGCTTGTAATACTTTTTGTAATGTTCCTCTGCTTGCTCCTGCTTTAAGTTAGCAATGGAAGATGCCCAGCCAATGGTTGGGATTCGGTAAGGGTGGGCTTCGAAAATCATTGTTTTTAGGGTTTCGCGGTAGCGCCCCTTTGGAGGGTCGTCGTAGCGCATTCGGCGTTCTTCCATAACAACATCGCGCTCGGAATAAAATTCGCGCATAACGGCGTTTTGCATTCTGTCTGCTTCTAGCCACAAAAACAACTCCACTTTATTGCGTGGCAAATTCACAAAATATGCGGTCATT
>Ga0268262_10000370_pt1 | contig 60301 bp, 67 predicted proteins | sample TergutNc150P3_FD_190354 | JGI IMG/M metagenome (GOLD analysis project Ga0268262, IMG submission 190354) | Nasutitermes corniger P3 segment gut microbial community from laboratory colony in Florida, USA - Nc150 P3 (SPAdes) (version 2) | ecosystem: Host-associated > Arthropoda: Insects >... | reverse complement strand
GATTTTTGAAACATCGTTTTTTCCTATGAGGAAATTTTTGAGGATAAATAACTTCAAGCTCTTTTCATCGCTGAATTTGAAACAATAAGTTCTATGCGGTTCGCCGTTGTTTATTATTTTGTCTATCTGGGAGTAAATCTGTTTGAACTCACGGCTATTGTGGTTGGAGGGAGCTACATTCCAGTTGAAATCGTTTTGGTGGAAAATATCCTGTATATCGGAGTATGGAATAAAGGCTATCTTTTCGCAGTCAAAGCAGCCTAGAAATTTTGGTGGCAGAACTCTGTTGAATGTTCGGGCTTTGCCTATGGTCAGCACTAGTTGTGTGAGCATAAGCAGAATATCGCTTACCGCAGCCTTAGCCTCTGCCCAAAGCAAATATTCGTGCTTGGTTTTAACCGCAAAATCTATGTCTTTAATTATGTCTGTGCAATCGTATTTTGCAAAAAAATCCGCTGCCACTTTATTTTTAAGCTCTTCTTCGCGGATTTTTTGGGAGTATAGCATTAAAAAGAAATTTAGTAAAACTTAAATATCCCACACAGAAATAGCCATAACTTCTGGAGATAATGGTTGCAGTTCGGGAGTTAAGCATATTTCGCAACCATATCCGAGTTTCTCAAGTTTGGCGAAAATTTTGAATGAGGAAATATCGTTTCTGCTGGGGGTTGCGTGTTTTTTTATTTCAATAGGATAGTATTTTCCGTCTTGATAAATGAGCAAATCTATTTCGTGCCCCTTTTCGTCTCTAAAAAAATATAAATTCGGTTTTGCCCCATTGTGCCAATATGATTTTATAATTTCGCTAACCACGAATGTTTCAAAAAAAGCCCCAGAGGATATTCCAGATTCCAAGGCTTGCGGAGTAGCCCAGCCGGCAAGGTATGCGGCAATGCCTGTATCTAAAAAATACATCTTCGGGCTTTTGATTAGCCTTTTGGTTATGTTTTTAAAATAGGGTTGCAAAAAGTAAATTATTCCAGAAGTCTGCAAAACGGATAACCACTTTTTTGCCGCTTGCTGCGAAATTCCAACATCTTTTGCAATATCTGCAATATTCAATTCCTGCCCCGTTCTTGCAGCGGTAACTTTTAGGAAAGTTAAAAAGGCAACTTCATCACCAACATTTATAAGCTGTTTAACATCGCGTTCCAAATATGTGCGAATATAAGAATCATAAAAATCCCTACGGCTTCTATCCAAACTTGCCCGCGTTTATCTGAGGCATCCGCAAGCATTTTTACATAAGGGAATAGTTCTTTGGCATATTGAATTTCATCTATAATAACTGGCGGCGAATATGTTCCCAAAAAACCTTTGGGGTCGGTTTTTGCAAAAGCGAGGTCGGTTTTGTTGTCCATAGTTACATATTTGCGTTCCGCAGTTTTGGCGTGTTTTAAAAGGGTAGTTTTGCCTACTTACCGAGGTCCATTTATGAGCAATATTTTATCGCTCCCAGAGACCCGCAAAATCTCTGGGGTTAGGGTTCGTTTTAGGTATTTTTCGTTAGCCATTTGGATAATATAGAAAATTAAAAAGGCGTAAATCTAAAGTCGGAGTTTAGAATTACGCCGTTTAGAAATAAGGCCTCTCTCTTGCTCAAATAATTGTATATTTTCATATAGTTACATTTTTTTACAAGGAGTCTATATATGAACCCTCTCAAAGCATCATTCCTCGCTTTCTTCTTTTTTGCCTTGTTTGCGGAAAATGCTACGGCACAAACTAACGATGATGGAAAAGAGATTGTTGTTAAAGGAACAACTTTTGCAGCAAAATTAAAGTGGCTTCAAACAAATGCAGAAAGCAATACACAATACAGCGTTGTTGTGAGCGGCAACGAAAAAATTAATTCGCAAGAACTTTCGTATGCTGGCAAACGCCGTGTTACCGTGCGACTTTCAGGCACAACCGGAAAAGAAAAAATCCTGTAAGACGCATAGAGACCAGTTGGTGAAGCTCTCTTTTATGGTCTTTCCGTTCTTATTTCGCCATTTGGCATAACAAAAACAGGTTTTCCCTCAATAGCATACACATTAGGCAAACCCAAACGCCGATTTTCCTCTTGCGCCTTTTTCACTCCCCTGTTGCCTAGGCGAGTAATTTTTGCTGCAAATTCATAGAAACTACTATCCATCTTTATTGCCTCTGGTAAATAAACTATAAAATTCTTCATTCAAAATAATTTCATTATCGCAATGCCCTTGTGCAATTTCAATATACTTTTCCCCACCATTATAATACAAAATCCAGTGGCTAACCTTGGTTTTCACATTCAAAAAATTATTTATGCTTCTATCATATCTACGAATTATATCTTCATCTGGAACACTGTGCCCACCTTTAAGCACTCTAAATCTAATTCTGTCAATACATAAATTCGGAGATTCTAAAAAACATACAATAGATTTATATTTGAAATTGATACATTGCTTTTTTCAAAATACGCTGTACTTATAATATCCTGAACGACATCAGCCCCCTCTTCATTTGTATAATATGCAATTAAAGCACAAGCATCAAGTATATACCTATCCATATTACCTTTCCAATTCTATGTCTTTATATTTTTGTTCTAAAAATCTATCTACAGACATTTTTCCAGAGTATTTTCCACGCAATTTGAAAAAATCCTCTAAATTATTTTTCTTTGAGACATTTTCAAAAAATACAACCATAACCCTATTGCCCTCTCGTGTTTCAGCAGGTTTTTCTTCTAATTCCACTACTCCGCTTTTATATACGCCATATACGGCTGTTTGCATACATAACTCCTTTGAATAATCTCTTATTGCAATTTAGAAATTTTCACTATACCAAGCCTCAATTAGTAGCTTGCCAGCATTAACTATAAACTCTAGCGTGAGTTTAAAATTGCTATATTACCCTTTTCAAGGTTAGAAAGATGAAACTGAGCGTTAAAATTCCTTTATTGCTGGGAATAGTTGTTTTTGTGAGCACTGCCGCCATGCTTGTAGTGGTAGAGCTTAAAGTTCGGAGCACCATAGAACAATCTGCTTTGAATTCTATAGTTGCCGAAACTGAGGCTAATGCTGCTTTCTTGAAAACCAAGTTGGATTTGCATACTGAAGTGCTTGCGGAAATTGCCAACAGAATCAGGGTTAGGAGCATGGATTGGAGCATTGTGCAACCAGCTTTAAAAGCTGATGTTGCTCGCATTGGTGCGCTTGATTTGGCTATGATAAATCCAGAGGGAATTGCTCGTTATGTACTGAGCGATACAACCATTAACGTGAGAGATAGGGCATACTTTCACAAGGCTATGGCTGGAGAAAAAAGTGTGGAAATGGTAGTTAGCCGTGTTACTGGCAAAGTTGTTACGGTATTTGCCGTGCCAATTAGAAAAACTGAATATATGGATTCGCCTGTAATAGGTGTATTGCTGGCGCGCAAAGATGGTGCGCAGACTCTTTCTAATCTAGTGGCAGAACTAAAAGCACCCTACGAAAGCGGTTATGCCTTTTTGATAAACGAAGGTGGAAACATGATAGCCCATAGAAATCAAGAATTAATAAATAAGCAGTTCAATCCTGTAATAGAAGCTGTGAAAGATACCTCACTTAAATCTTTTGCAGGTATGGTGGCTGCGGCATTCACTAAAAAAAGCGGAAGAACAGAATACAATTTCGATGGTAAAAACCTTATAGGTGCATATTCAAATGTTCCCGGATTCAATTGGATACTTTTTTTAAGCATAGAAAAATATGAAATAGAAAATAAATTATCACAAATAAGCATAGCTATAGTTTTGATCGGTTTTGTATGCCTCATAGGTGGAGTTATTGCTGCCATAGGGGTTGGGAGATCCATTGCAAAACCTGTGATTAACATAGTTGAAGCGTCTAAAAACATAACTCAGGGTGAAGGGGATTTAAGCCAAAGCATTCCCGTACATTTCAAAGGCGAAATGGGAGATTTGGCTCGCTATTTCAACAAATTAATAGCCACGCTCCGCATCCCAATAAGCGAGGCAAAAACAGCGGTTGACAATTTAAGTACCGTTTCCGAAGAATTGTCTTCAATAAATAGGCAACTTGAAATAAGCCAAGCAGCAAAAGAACATTCTCAGGAAATTTTTCGCATAGGCCAGTGCATACACGAGCTAGCCGCAACCACTGAACAATTAAGGCAAACTATGGATAAATTTAAAGTTTAGGATAATCATCGCGAAGCATTAGCAAGATGTCAACAATGGTCTTGAGATTGTTGGGATTTTCGTTATAACGTCTAGCCCAGAACGAGTATGCCCAAACCACAGCCGATCTGTTCACATCTCCCACATTTCCCTCATTTTCACCCCAATAATAGGAAGTGACTGCACTTGCAACACTATGGTTAAGGATAAAATTTTCAAGCTCCGGATCGCGTACAAAGTCAACAATTTGATAATATGCCGCAACCGCATTATTATTACCATTGTTTGCCATAATATTATATATCTCGCTAAAATTATTTGGATCATTCTTAAGATCTTCGTATGCGATGAGGAGTTGGCGCACCATTGTATCCCAGCCGTTATCAATATACGTTTTGCGCGGTATCAGTTTAACTAGGAGTTCTATATAATGCTTGAACTTCCCGTTGCTCAGGAGCTCTTCTTTTTTAGCGTGCAGCCCATCGAAAAGAGATTTGAATGCTTTTCCGTTATCATTATCATGTCTTTCAACAAAATAGCCTATGTCGTCCATTTCCATTGATCTTGGCTCACCAGCTCCGAATAAATCTATAAACGGGAACGGGATAAAGATAAAGAATTTCTTGGCGAAAGACGCTGCCGGAGGGATATCCTTATCGTTTATCTCAATAACGCGAGAAGAGGAAGAAAGGTCATCTTGGCTGCCACTGTTATCTTGGCTGATACTGTTATCTTGACTGCTACTGCTGCTTGATGAATTCTTGTTTGAATCGCTGCTATGCTCTCTACAAGATGCGAAAAACATTGCCAGAACTAGGACTGCTAGGCTCAGAAGCTTTGATATTGCGCCGTTCATTGTGTTTGTCTTCATAGTTTTCTCCTATTGTTTTAAGATTTGGATTATTTGTGGACTAAGATATAAGATAGTAATATTTATTATATTAATCCCTATGCCAAAATTCTACATCCCGCTAGCTTTGCTAGCTGCCTTCCTTTTAGGCTGCGGTTCTTACGAAGAATCTAATAGTTTTTATGCAGAAAAATGCGGAAATGATTATTACGACCCAGACATACAATTTTGCAAAAATTCCAAGATTTATAATAAATGCGGAGGAATTATCTATGACTCAGAGAATCAAAAATGCGAAAACAATAGATTATTCTCAAAATGCGGAGACAAATGGTATAATCCATTTTCTCAGTCTTGTATTAATAAAGTTGTTGGAAATAAACAAGAATTTATAGATAGCAGAGATGGCAAGGCATATAAATATGTAACCATAGGTACCCAAACTTGGATGGCAGAAAATTTACGATACGAAACTTCAAACACTAAATGCTATAATGATAATCCAAATAATTGTGAAATTTTTGGAAAACTTTATGATTGGAACACGGCAATGACAGTTTGTCCATCTGGTTGGCATTTGCCAAACGATACTGAATGGATTACACTAAGAGACTATGTGGAAAGTGATGCCGCAAAATTAAAAGCAAACAGCGAGCTTTGGCGATTTAACAAAGGAACTGATGAGTTTGGTTTTACTGCTTTACCGGGGGGATTTTATAGAGCAGATATAGGCGGATTTAAATATTATGGCGAATGCGCTGGTTTTTGGAGCGCAACAGAAGGATATATGTATGGTTCGGCTCATTTGCGTTATCTAAATAATTATTCATTTGGCTTAGATGGCCTTTATATAAACAATTCTTGGGTTTATGTTCGCTGTGTAAAGAACTAAATTACTATATTGATTTCCATGTTAAAGTTTTATATTCTGCTAGCTTTGTCAGCATCTTTATTTTTAGGTTGCGGTTCTTATGATGAAGTTAGCAGTTTCTATGCAGAAAGATGTGGAAACGATTATTACAATCCAGAGGAACAATTTTGCCGAAATTCTCAAATTTATTACAAATGCGGAGGAATTAGCTATGATCCATCGTATCATAAATGTGAAAATAATAACTTATTCGCAAAATGCGGAAACAATTATTACAATGAATTCACACAATTTTGCCAAAATTCCAAGATTTATAATAAATGCGGAGGTTTTTGCTATGACCCATTGAATCAAAAATGCGAAAATAATAGTTTATTTTCAAAATGTGGAAATGAATGGTATAATCCATTTTCTCAGGCTTGCATTAATAATGTTGTTGGAAGTAAACAAGAATTTATAGATAGCAGAGATGGTAAAACATATAAATATGTGACCATAGGTACCCAAACTTGGATGGCAGAAAATTTGCAATACGAAACTTCAAATACTAAATGTTATAATGATAATCCAGATAATTGCAAAATTTATGGAATACTTTATGATTGGAATACGGCAAATGTTGCTTGCCCGCTCGGTTGGCATTTGCCTAGTGACGAAGAATGGCTTAGGTTGAGAAACTTTACAGGCAACAACAACGCTAAACTAATGGCAAATAACGTTTTTTGGATTTCTGGAAAAGGAACGGATGAGTTTGGATTTACTGCTTTGCCTGGTGGGTATTATAGATTCGAAGGATGGTTTTTAAACATAGAAAATCAAGCGATTTTTTGGAGCGCAACAGAAGGATATATGTATGGTTCGGCTCATGTGCAGCATTTTACTCTACAATACGGGATTAAAGATATAGATGGTCTTTATACAGACAATTCTTGGGTTAATGTTCGCTGTGTTAAGGACATTTAGCCGCCATTATTGCATTTTACCCCCATTTTCTTGTATTTTCTCATAAAAAGCTTGATAATCGTTGAAAAATTTTTTATCTTTAAGCTATGCGGTATTTTATGTTTTCCGATAAAATCTTGTTATGCTTTTTATGGGCTTTGGCCCTTGCCTCTTGCAAAGAAACGGAACCCATAGTGACAATTGAAGACCCAGATAACCTAGACAACGAATATATTGAACCAGCGGTTGAACAATTTAAAGAGCCTTCAGATTTAAAGATTAGCCCAAAAAAGGCGCGCAATTTCAACAAAGCAAGCGAAGCTCTTGTGATTATGGGGCAAGAATGGGCAGAACAGATGTCTAATGCAGATAACGAAGAAAAACTGAAAATGGCCGCTTCTTACGAAAAAGCTCAAGATGATTTAATAAGAAAATTCGGAATACAGGGCAAAGAAGAATTTAAATGGATTCACACAAAGGCTTTACCAGAATCCATTAACAGAGATGTTTTTGCGCGAGCCGGGGTATGGATTAACAGATAGGAGTTCTAATGTCAATGAAAGGAAAAAAAGGCATAATTTTTGGCGTTGCCAACGACCGTTCCATAGCCTGGGGCATAGCGAAAAAATTATTGGAAGAAGGCGCAGAAGTGGCTTTTAGCTATAACGGAGAACGCCTAAAGCGCAATTTAGATAAATTGCTTCAAAATCACCCTGGTAGCAAGCTCTATGATTGCGATGTTTCTGCCGAAGAAAATATCTTGAAAGTAGCGGAGCAATACAAAGCCGAGGTGGGCCAGTGCGATTTTTTGGTTCATGCCATTGGTTTTGCAGATAAAAGCTATTTGGAAGGGGCTTTTTTGCCAACACCCAAAGACGTATTTTTGCAAGCAATGGACATTTCCGCATATTCCTTTGTTTCTTTAACCCGCGCATTCAAGCCCTCAATGACAAAAGGAAGCTCCGTTTTAGCCCTAACATATTTGGGCAGTGAAAAAGTTGTTCAAAATTATAATGTTATGGGAGTGGCAAAAGCAGCTCTAGAAGCCATAGTTCGCTATTTGGCTTATGATTTAGGCCCAGAAGGAATTAGGGTTAATGCCATTAGCGCAGGCCCCGTGAACACCCTTGCAGCACGTGGTATTAGTGATTTTACCGATTTGCTAAAAATTCACCGCAAAATAGCCCCTCTTCGCGAAAACACAACCCCAGAACATGTGGGTGGAGCAGCATATTTTCTGTTAAGCGATTTGTCTTTTGGCGTAACTTCTGAAATAATGTATGTTGACGGAGGTTATAACACAGTAACAGTAGGTCCAATTTCCGCTTACGATAAGGAATTGTGATACCATTTTTACTAACTTTTTTAGGTATTGTAACAGACCAGGATTTTGCAAAACAAGACTCTTTACAAGTTGAAGTTGTAGAAACCGGCTTTACTGCGCTCACCTTTTTTAATAAACAATTTAAACTTGAACTTCCTCAAGATACTGTGTGGAATATTTGTGCCAAAAGCGGTGAATTAGAAAAATGTTATGAATTGAAATATTTTGGAAAAGATTCGGTTTTTTCGGCGGAAATTTCTGGGAAAGAGAATGTGGTTTGGTATGGGGATGCAAAATCGGGAGTGGAGAATGGAGAATTGAGAGTGGAGAGCGAGGTTAATTTGGGTGGGGATTCTGTTTCTGTGGGGCAGGAGGCTGCGGAGCAGGTTACGGAGCTTAGGAAGGTTGTGGTGCAGCTTCGCAAAAAACCCAAACGAAAATTGGGGGAATCTGTTGTTAGCGCAAAAAATATAAAACGAATGCCCGGGCTTGCAGAAGCAGATGTTATGCGCAGTATTCAGGCTTTACCCGGTGTTGTGGCAAGCTCGGATTTCAGTACAAAGATATATGTTAGAGGGGGGGCAAGTGACCAAAACTTATTTTTGCTAGATAATGGAATTGTCTATTCTCCAACTCATTTCTTTGGGCTTTTTTCCACATTTCTTGTTGAGGCTGTGGACGATGTTAAATTTTACAAAAGCGGTTTTCCAGCAGAATATGGAAACCGCCTGAGTTCGGTTGCTGCCATAAACAGCAGGAAGGGAGGAAACGATACCCTTGACGAATGGTTTAGCAAAAATTCTGTGAAAATAAGCACATTTGCCACTCAAGTTCACACAGAAGGGCACCAGGGAAATGCCAGATGGGTTTTGGCAGCACGGAGTACTTATATAAAACAGATTTTAGACTTTTTACAAGCTGTGGGTGCAACTGATTTTAGCGTGGATTATAAATTCACAGATATTCAAGGAGCCTTTGATTATAATTTGGGAGAAGGCAGAGATTTGCATTTTGCCATATATACCGGCGCAGATATTCTCAATTTTTCACCTCTTTTTGTGGAATGGGGAAATACGGTTATTCCCATAAATTTTAGGTGGAAAATAAATGATGATTGGAAATGGAATAGCGGTTTTTCTTATAGCGAATTTCACCAAGATTTTAAGATAGAAAATTTGCTAGGAATGGAAAACGGAGTTAATACGCTAGCAAGCCGCCAGTCTCTTGCTTATTCTGGAATGGAGAAGCATACTTTTGCTTTTGGCTATGATTTGGAATTTTCCAAAATTTCTTTTATTCAAAATGTTGAAATAACTGGGCAAAAACTGGAAGATTGTCCTCAAGCATTTCACCATATTTTATATGCTCAAGATACTTGGCGACCAGATTTCTGGGAATTGCAATACGGTTTGAGGTTAAACTATCATGCTCTTTCCGAACATTTTGGAATGGAACCTCGTTTTGCCGCTTCTTGGGAATTTGCAGAAAATCAAAAACTGGAATTCCACACCGGCTATTATTTGCAATACCTTAACAGTATTATGTTTTCTGACCAAGAATCCTTGAACGAATTTTATTACCCCGCACGTAAAACTGCAATAAATGGAACGATAAAACCATCCAGCTCAATTTTATCTGCAATTGGTTATTCTAGGAATAATATTTTTGATATGTTCAACTTTAATGCAGAAGCCTACTACAAAACACAAAATAATTTAACGGTTTATAGCGAGTCCGACCTTGATTCTGCTACATCAGAAAAAGTAGAATCACTTGGAGATATGATTGTAAGTGGTGAGGGTTATTCCTTTGGCTATGAACTTTCATTGCAAAAACCAGAAGGCTTTTTAAGCGGCAGTATAAATTTCAATCAGGGCTGGTCTGTTTTTAAAGATGGACCAAATGAAGCTTATTTTCCAAACTGGCACCAACCTTTTGCTTTAAAAGGCGATTTGTCTATTAATTGGTTTGAGAAAAAAACATTTTTGCGCACATCACTGCAATTAAAATGGGCCAGCGGAATGCCATATACCCCATATTTGGGTTATTTTGCAACATATAGAATAGACGAGAGCTTTCCCGGTTACGATATGGTTTCGCCACTGGGCAATAGAAATACCACTATGCGAACCCCTTATTTTCGCTTGGATGCAAAAGTCATTGACTGGGGCAAAAAAGACAAATGGAATTTCGGCTTTACAATCTTAAACCTAACTGACCACAATAATTTATTCTACATTTTCTACGACACTGGCAAAAACCCACCAGAAGAACAAAGAATCTACCAGTTTCCTTTCTTTCCGCTATTGATGAATTTTGAGTATTATTTTTGATTAAAAATTCTTTTACTACATTACCTTACACATCGGAAACAGAAAATGAAGAACATCTTGAGAAAAATTCCAGCAATTCTTGTTATGGCAACGCTTTTTAAGCTTTCAACTTTGCCAGGCAATGACCCGCTTTTAAATTCTTTTCATTTCAACGATAAAATAGAGCATTTTATAGCTTATTTTGTTTTGGGAATAACATTTTGCATTTGGATTCCCAGCAAAAATTGGTTTGCAAAACCTGCGGTTTATGGAGTAATTGTTGTTGTTTTATGTACGCTTTTTGGAGCCAGTGATGAATATCATCAAGGATTTGTCCCTGGGCGCTCTAGTGATTTATATGATTTAGCTGTAGATTTTGCTGGTGGAGTAGCTGCAGTTCTTGTGTATTTTTTAACAATAAAAAAAATAAAATGAATAAAGCATCTCTAATTATAGCTGTTAGCCTGCTTGTGAGCAGAGTTCTAGGTGTTTTACGCGAAATGCTCCTTGCAAAAATCGCAGGTGTTAATGAACAAAAAAATGCCCTTGACTTAGCATTTATGATTCCAGATATTTTAAATCATCTTATAGGCACAGGTTTTTTATCAATAGTTTTTATATCGCTATTCACAACTCATTTGCTCAAACAAAACGAAAATGAAGGATGGCGTTCATTTAGCAATATTTTCAATGTTCTCGGTTTGCTGTTTTTAATTTTGGCTGTACCAGCATTTATATTTATGCGAGAATTAATTTTACTTTTAACGGCAACGCCACCAAGTGAAGATATTTTAAACCTAGCAACTCATTTTGGCAGAATAATTTTACCAGGCCAGCTATTCTTTTTTGCCGGCAGTTTTTTAATAGCAGCACAGCAAGCTCGAAAGCAATTTTTTATTCCATCTCTCACAGGAATAATTTACAATGCAAGTATAGTACTTTTCGGCTGGTTATTCAAAGATATCGGAGTTATTGGCTTTGCTCTTGGAGTTCCAATCGGCGCATTCATAGGATTTTTTGTTCTGCAGATAATAGGCTCTTATAGAGGCGGAGTAAAATACTTTTTCACATTCAATCCAAGAAATTCAGAACTGCTCAAAACTGTGAAACTTTTATTGCCTATGATTTTAGGTGCAGGTTCAATGTTTGCGCTTGAGTTTGCAATCCGCAGCTTTGGTTCAATGTTTGGAAGCCACGGAATTTCAAGCCTTAATTACAGTTACCGCCTTATGTACACTTTAGTTGCCGTTTTTGGTTTTAGCGTTGGGGCAGCTAAATATCCAGATATGGTTAAATTATTTAAAGAAAATAAAATAATGGAATTAAATGAAAAAATTTGGGGTGATTTAGCAAAAATTTTTGCAATTTTAGTTCCAGCCATAAGTGCATTGACAGTTGTTAGTTTGCCTGCAGTTCGCATTTTATTTGAAAGAGGAGCTTTTACACAGCAAAGTTCAATTTTAGTCAATGAATTGCTTTTATGTTATTTGCCTGTTAGTATAAGCCTTTGTGCCCAAGCTCTTTTGTCAAGAGCTTTTTATTCAATGGAAAGGATGTGGCTTCCAACTATAGTTAATACATCTGCTTTTGCAGCAAGTTTATTTTTATATTCACCGGTAGCGAAAATAATAGGGATATATTCTGTTCCTGCAGTTAGTTTTATCTGTTCATTTGTTCAGTTAATTTTGCTTTTAGCCTTTTGGAATTTAAAAGGAGCCAAATCCTTTATTAAAGATTTTATAGCCGGTGTAGCCGTTTTAATAGTTTTAGCACCTTTAGGGCTTTATATCTCCAGATATGCCTACAACTGGCTTCTAAATGCAAATTTAGCCTATTTAATTGCTTATTCAGCAGTTCTTTCTTTTTTATTTTTTGTTTTTTCCGTAGGTTTGCAAATTTTGTTTGGGTCTAAATCTGCTTCTTATATATTATTTTTATTTAAAAAGAAATTGACAAAGAGCTCTGTTAATAACTTAAAGAAAATTTGAAATCTTATATAAGAGGTTGTTATGTTTATAATTCCAAAATGATTTTTATTCACATATTTTTGTAATAATAGGACTTTTATTAACACTTATTTGTATAATTTACCTTTTTTCCAAAACAAATAACAATTTATTAACGTTATTTTTCTATTTAAACCTTGATTTTTTGCTAAAACTTTTCTAAATTACTAGCAAATATCATGTTATGGCGGTTTAGCTCAGTTGGTTAGAGCGACGGAATCATAATCCGCAGGTCCGGGGTTCAAGTCCCTGAATCGCCAGTTGAGTTCACTTCAAAATAGGAGATTCTCTATGAAAAAGGTTTTAGTATTGCCGCTTTTTGCTTTGGCTACCTTAGTTTCGCAAGCTGGGGCTGAGGTATGCACTGGTACAAATGGAGCAACTGTATGCGAATGGGATACAGGTTGCTTCACAATAACCACGGAATATTCATATACTTCTACTTGTAGAGGCTCTAAGGAAGGCGGCGACCCAAGCCATCCTGTTTGCACTTGCGAGCAGTTAATCAAAAATTGCGTGGATTATGGAACTCTTTACTCAGGAGTTAAAGGATTAGATGTTGCACCTTATGGTGCTGGCTGGAAATGCCTAGAACACGGCGGCACATATCAAGCTGGCAAACAAGCCACTCCTAGCAAGGCTGCTGAGAAAAACGAGAAGAAATAGCGTATATGAAAGTTATTCTTATAAATGGCAGTCCGCATAAAAACGGCTGCACATATACCGCTCTTTGCGAAGTTGCAGGTGAATTAAATAAAAACGGAGTAGAAACCGAAATTTTCCAATTAGGAAGTGATGCTATTTCAGGCTGCAAAGCTTGTGGATTTTGCTATGACAACGGCAAATGCAAAACAGATGATATTGTAAATGAATTTGCCAATTTAGCAAAAACAGCAGATGGCTTTGTGTTTGGCTCTCCAGTTCATTTTGCTAGTGCAGGCGGTAAAATAATTTCCTTTATGGATAGACTTTTTTATTTTGCCAGAGCAGATTTTGCAAACAAACCCGCAACCGCCATAGTTAGCTGCCGCAGAGGCGGCGCTTCGGCAGCTTTTGACCAGTTGAACAAATATTTTTCAATAAGCAATATGCCCATAGTCTCTTCTCAATATTGGAATCAAGTTCACGGTTCAAATCCTGAACAGGTTAAACAAGATTTGGAAGGTATGCAAACCATGCGCCGTTTGGGTGCGAATATGGCTTGGCTTTTGAAGTGCATTGAAGCTGGCAAAAAAGCAGGAGTCAAAATTCCAGAAGCAGAGCCTTGGCAGAGAACGGATTTTATGAGATAATCTGTAGGGCCTAAGCTAATACGCTTTTACCCATTTGGTTTCGTATTCAACGGTTTCGCCTACTTGCCTAAGCAACCCTATGCCGAGTTTCTTAGCTTCATCTTCGACTTCCTCGCTGATAGACAGAGCACCTAGACCTAGATATATTTTGTAACTGGCGTAGTCTGGGAATAAAATCCTAAAATTGGGAACTTTTTGATTTACCATTGTTGTTGGGTAACCCTTTCTAGCTGTGTATTTGACTTCTATTATTGCGACTGCATCATCGTTTATCATAACGATATCAAACTGGTCTTTGAGCCTTTCGCCGTTTGGCATTTTTCTCAATACTCTTCCGCAAATTCGCCATTGCTATCGCTAATTCCAATTACCTTTGATTTTATGTCATCGAATTTAATACCAAGTGCTTCAAATTTGCGGTTACTTTCCGCAAGCTTTTCGTCTAAAAGTCGGTGACCCTCCGCAATTTTGCGGTCGGTCTCTGCGAACATCACCCAGACATCTGCTGCTGTTAGGTCTTTTTTCTCCATATAAATACCTTTTTGTTCGATTTGGTTTAGGGCTACGGGATTAATTGAAAAGAATATTCCCTAAACATTTGGATAATATAGAAATTTCCATTTCACTTATACTTCTCAAACGACCGAACCCCGTAATCCACTTCCAAATTTACGATGTTTTTCAATAGTATGGGTTCGTTCATTTTGAAGTTGGTCCAGGTTTCTTTCCAGCTGCCTTTTTCGTAAGAGTAAGATCTGTCTAGCATTTTTTTTGCTGGGAAGTTTATGCTTCTTACTTCCATTTCGTCTTTGTAATCGTAGCCGATTAGTTGGAATTCGGAGTTTTTGTAGCGGAAGGTGTAGGAGTATAGTGTTATGTAACGGGATACGTTGTCATCGTAGCGGAGGTATAGGTTGCCTTTGTTTATTTCGAGTTTTAGATAGATGTGGTCGCCTTCGACTCCTGATTCTATGCAGTCGCGGTTTTCTAAGGCGAGCTGATAATCGTTGCCGTTGCTGAGAAATATCATTATGCCACGCCGTTTGCCGCCATTTATAATGAGCGCATAGTCATCTATGCCGTCTCCGTTTAAGTCGCCTTGGGCTATTATGTTTTTGTCGTTTTGTGTTAGGATGCTATATCCTGCTGGTATGTGTTTGCCCCAGACTGGCTCGTCTGCGTGGGAGGTTTGCGTGGCGAGGGCGAGCATTGCGATGCTTGCTGTTAATGCGAGTGAGCGTTTTATACTCATTGTTTTTTTCTCTTGTTGTTAAAATACCCAATAATCTTCTATATCAACTATCTTTTTCAATAATATTTGTTCTTTGATAGTTGTTGTACTCCACGTTTCTTTGAAATTTTTGCAGCAAATACCGCAAACTTCGTAATTTCCTCTGTCGCTGTCTTTGTCTGCACAAACTTTTACTTGTTGCTTTTTTGCTGGAAAGTTGATGCTTGTTATCTTTTTTGAATAAAAATCCTCGTTATCGTAACCGATTAACTCAAATTCGGAGTTTCTATACTTAAACGTGTGTTTCCAGTTGCCGTATCTGCCGTGGTCGTAGCTGAAATATAGGTTGCCCTTTTTTATTTCTACCGAGAGCTTGGGTGCGAAATATACACCGCCGTCCTCATTTTCAGAGGCGAAGCACTCTCGGTTTTCTAGTGCAAGCTGATAATCGTTGCCGTTGCTGAAAAAAATCATTATGCCGCGGCGTTCACTCCCTTTGATTATGAGTACGTAATCGTCTGCACCGTCACCGTTTAAGTCGCCACTTATTTTTTCAAAGAGCTGATAACCAGCCGGAATGCGTTTACCCCAGACTGGCTCGGCTGCGTATGCACACACCGATGCCAATACCAATAACGCCGTAGAGAGTTTGTTTGTCATTGTATTATGCCCTCAGTTTTGTATGCAACGGACTGAGTGAAAGTATCTGCTAATATCTCCGCCGTTGCCATCTCCCAATTGTAAAGCCTGCCATATTTATCGCAGTTGGAAGCGTTATCCTCATAGCACTTTGAGTCTTCGGCTGCAAAGTTCAAATTCTCCGCCATCCAAACCCGCTCGCCTATTTTGACGGTTTTGTAGATTTTGCTGTCACGTGTGTCGGAGAAGGTTCCGCTATTTGATGGTGCAGCTGCTGGTTCGGCGGTTGGGGGTTCCGCTGGGGTTTGCTTTTTCATTTTTTCTCCTGTATTTTACTTCGAAAAATTAACAATAGCCTTAGCTAAATTTTCTGCAATTTCGCCTTGCCCTTTTTCCGAGGACATATATGTGGCATCGCTTGGGTGCGTTATAAAGCCCAGTTCTGCGAGAACTGCGGGCATATATGCGCCGACTAAAACCATAAATCCGGCTTGGCTGGCACCCTTGTGCAGCTTTTTTATTGAACTTCCGTCAAAAGATTCAACCAGATAACCTGCTAGCAGTGCGCTTTTTTCCGCATACAAAGCTAGCTGATTATCCAAAATAATCCATTCGGCAGGTGAAATTTCTGTTTTGCCCTTTTTGTCGGATTCCAGCGCAATTGCCTGATTTTCTCTGCGGGCAATGGCTTTGTCTTCTTCGTTGCCGCTGGCTCGCAAAATGTAGAATATAAATCCTTCCGCTCGCTGCTGCCTTTCCTTGCCATCAATGGCGTTGCAATGAAGGCTTAAAAATAAATCGCCTCCCCAGTCGCTCGCCATTTTTGGGCGTTTTGCCAGTTCTATAAATTCATCGGAGTCTCTTGTCATTTTAACGGTAAATCCTTTTTCTTCCAGTTTGCTTTTTAATTTCAAACCAACTGCCAAAACCACCTCTTTTTCTTTAAAACCGTTGTGGCCGATGGCTCCAGGGTCTTTGCCGCCGTGACCTGGGTCTAAAACAATGGTTTTTATTTTTTTGCTATTGCCTGCTTGTGCTGCAGAAGACGAGGAAGTGGGTGCTTTTGCTTCTGAATGTTTTTTTCTGAGCACTACTTGCAAAGTTTTTCCTTCGTCTTTTTTCACCAATTCCACACCATCGCAGTTATCTTTTATCACAAGAGTTATTTGTACACTTTGCTTGTCTTGAATGGGAATTACCCTGCTTATCATAGAGGATTTCTTTGCTAAATCAGAAAACATTGTGCTATCTATAACAAGGCCACTTATCCGCAAAAGATAATTCGGTTTTGTGTAAAAAGTTTCTGTCACAAAAGGTTTTGAGAGTTTTAGTTCAACGACTTCGCCGTTTTCTTTGGAATCTAAATTAACGCTCCATAAATCTTTGGTTGGCTTTGAATATATTTTTGCGGCAACGGAGTCGTATTCAATGGGTCTATTCAGAAGTTTTTCAAAAACTCGCAATGAAGATGGTAGCGGCAGCCAAAAGGATTGTTTGCTTGTAATTTTACTTTGTACAGCGATTGGTAGCAAAAAACTGGTGTCCTTTAAATTTACCCAAGCACTTCCCAAAGCCCAAGAAGAATTCCCTATTTGCAAAATCCCTGCCTCGCTTTGCCAAGACATATTCATTTTCAATTTTTTCCCTAAATCCACTCCATCTGCATAAGTTATGCCATTCATTTTCTCAACTTGCAAATTAAAATCCTGTGCGGTTGCTTGAACCACCATTCCAATTGCTAAAATGAGCAAAATTCTTAACATTGATTTTTCTCCGCCAAATCTCTAATAACCTGCCAATAAATATTATGTTCTTCCTTTAAAACTCGCTCTGCTAAAATTTCCGGTGTATCGTTTGGGAGAACTGGAACCGCGACTTGGGCTATTATTTTGCCGGCATCGTAGTCTTTGGTCACAAAATGCACGGTTGCTCCGGTTATCTTAACTCCTGCTTCTATTGCCTTTTCGTGTACATGAATGCCATAGCAACCTTTGCCGCCAAATGAGGGCAAAAGTGCTGGGTGAATGTTTATAATTTTGTTTTCAAAACGTTCAAGGATATTTTCGGGGATTTTGCGCATGTAGCCAGATAGCACAATCAAATTTGGATTTTCGCTTTGCAAAATTTCAAACAGATTATCGCCTTCAATTAAGCGAATGGGCACATTGTATTTAGCCGCAACCTCTGTAGCTTTGCCATTTTTAAATGTGATAAGGCTTATGCACTCCGCATTCAATTCCCCAGAGGCAACCCGCTGCATAATGGCTTCAAAATTGCTGCCTCTTCCAGCGGAAATCATTGAGAATTTGAATTTAGGGAATAAACACATAAATGCCATTGTGCCATTGATTGGGGTGAGACTTGTTGCCTTCGGCAATATCAATGTGAACCCAGCCGTAGCCAGGTGAATTGTCAATGGTTACCTTTCTGTCTTCCATTCTGCAAATACCGTGGGCTGCTCCGTTTTGAATTATCCATTCGTACAGATTCAAGTTTTCCCTCTTTGATTCGCGATGAAGGTCTAGAGCCTTTCCCTGCTTGTGAGCGGAATTCGCTGCTCCTACTCTTGAATCGGGTTTTCTGTAGCCGCTATGGTTGTGAAGCCTTTTACCTTTTTTGCAGTTTACATAAACATCTGGAAATTCAGTTTTGATAATCTCGTAGATTTTAAAAAGTTCTCTAGAAATCAAGGAAAGGTCGTCTATTCCTTCTGGTAGCAAATCAACTTGAAGAGTAGTAATCATATTTATTTTGGCTATCAAGTTTTGGGTTGCAGGATTGTTTTTTCGATTTCACCTATGGCTTTTGCAATGTAGGTCTTGGCCACATTGTTTATCTTTTCTATAAGTTCATCGTTATAGACTTCGTGTTCATATAGATCGTTGTGTATCAGGTGAATTTTGTCTTTGACACAATCGTGGATAAAATTGATGGGCTTGAGCCACAAGGCATTGTTAATTCGGATATGGATTATGCCGAAGTGCATTTTCCTTTCTTGCTCGTAGTGGAGCTTGATATGGGCATCACTTGCGAACAGACCATTAATCATCTCACTTTTAAAGGTGTATTCCCTTTCCTGTATATGGGAGGAATCAGTTCCCTCGTCCATAATGTAAAGGCTTCCTGGGTATTTTCCTAATGTGTTTTTCATAATAAAAGTTCTCCTATGGCAAAATTTAGAAAAATATATTCCATTTCTTCGTTTGGCAGGCGGTAATCCATTATATTTGCTTGTTTTAGCAGCTTATTATTTTTTGCCCTCATCTCATCAACCAGTCGCTTTGACTTTACCGTCAAAAAATGCCCATTTTTTTTCAAAATTTTTTTCGCTTTCTCAAAATCTTCGTCTAAAGAGCCAACTGCTCGGCAAGAAACTATGTCCATATTTTTTAATCCACAGTTCTCCGCTTTGCCTTGAATCACCTCCAAATTTGACAAATTTAAGTTTTGTTTTGCAAGTTTTAAAAAATCACATCTTTTTTTACGGGTTTCGGTGGCATAAAATTTTATTTGCGGAAAATAAAGACAAAGAGGAATAATTGGAAAGCCTGCACCAGAGCCTATATCTGTCCATTTTAAGTTGAGAGTGGAGAGTTGAGAGTGGTGAGTTAAAGGGGTGGCGAATATTAGGGAGTCTGCTATGTGCCTTGTTAGGAGTTTTTGTTCATCATTTTTTGAGACTAGGTTTGTGGTTTTGTTTGCTTCTAGGAGTAGCTTGCAAAATTCCTGAATTTTGTCGGGAAAATTTTCTGGCAAAACCAGATTATGTTCCTTGGTAAAATTAGCCAGCATCTATAATAGCCTTGACCCATTTTGGCACAACTTCGGTGGCTTTGCCTTGAATGAATTCGTCTGTGTAGTTGTCACCTGTACTTTCCAAGTTCAAGCATACAACCCTAGCACCGGCCATTTTTGCTATTTGCTTAAAGCCCGCTGCGGGATACACAACTCCACTTGTGCCTATGTATGCGAACAAATTGCAACCCATTAATGCCTTTTGAATTTTACCCATTTCAAGTGGGATTTCCCCGAACCAAACTATATGTGGTCGCATTTTTGCTCCACATTCAGGGCATTTTTCGGGTTGGTCTTCTGAGCAGTTTGTTAAATGCTCCTTTGGGCCTAGGCAACGGACTTTCAAAAGCTCACCGTGCATGGGTATAACCCTTTTGCTGCCGGCTCGTTGGTGCAAATCGTCCACATTTTGCGTTATTAGCAAAAAATTGTCGCCAAATTTATCTTCTAGTGCTACAAGGGCTTGGTGTGCTGCATTTGGTTCCACGTTTTTCAATCCCTTTCTCAGCTTATTGTAAAACTCTATAACTCGCTTTGGTTCGCTTTCAAAGCCCTCTGGTGTTGCCACAATCTGTACAGGCTCGTTTTCCCACAAGCCGTCTGCATCGCGAAAGGTTTTTAGTCCGCTTTCTGCACTAATTCCGGCCCCTGTTAAGATGACTATTTTCATATTTCAAATATAGGAAATTTACTATATTACACTCATGTTATGTGTAGCAGTATTGAAAACGAGACCGTAGGAATATCCAAAGCATTGGAGAGCAGCAAACAAATGCTGGAGATGCTCAATAAAGCTGCTATAACATTTGTTTCGCAGGGCGAAGAATCATTTGAAAAAAGAATAGAAGATGGGGTAAGAGCTATTTGCGATATGGCAGAATTGGATAGATTTTGCATTTTTCGCAATTTAGCCATGCCAGATGGCTTGCATGTATTGCAGGAATATCGCTGGGATAGGGCAGCAGGCGGAACAATAGAAGTTGATCCGGTGCTCAGGGATGCAACTTATGTTAAATTTGCACCTAGATGGGAAGTGATTTTGGCAAGTAATGAAATTGTCAACGGACCTGTAAAAACAATGCCAGAATCTGCTATGTTGCAATCGTTTGGTATTGTATCTGCTCTTGTTGTACCTTTGTTTATCAAAAATGCCTTTTGGGGTTTTGCGCTTTTTGAAGACCGACATAATGAACGTTATTTTGATAAAGAGCAGGTTGAAATGATGTGTTCGGCTGCCTTTTTATGTGCTAATGTTTTTATCCAGTGGCAAACAGAAATTGAAATGGATAAAACGACCAAAGCATTGGAGAGCAGCAAACAAATGCTGGAGATGCTCAATAAGGCTGCTATAACATTTGTTTCGCAAAGCGAAGAATCCTATGAAAAAAGAATAGAAGCGGGCGTAAGGTCTATTTGCGATATGGCAAAATTGGATAGATTTTCCGTTTTTCGCAATTTTCCCATGCCAGATGGTTTGCATGCTTCGCAGATATACCGCTGGGATAGGCAGTCGGGCGGAACAACCGAGATTTTACATACGATTTTGAGAGATACAACTTATGCTAAATTGATGCCTAAATGGGAGAATATTTTATCAAAAAATGAAATGATCAACGGACCTTCGAGATTAATACCAGAATCAGCAGCATTGCATTCGTTTGGCGTGGTATCTGCTCTTGTTGTGCCTTTGTTTTTCAAAAATACCTTTTGGGGTTTTGTGCTTTTTGAAGACCGCTATAATGAGCGTTATTTTGACGAAGTGCAAGTTGAAATGATGCGTTCTGCTGCCTTTTTATGCGTTAACACTCTTATTCAGCGGCAAATGGAACTTGAAGTTGTAGAAACAAATGAGTTAAACAATTCCATGCTTAATGCTGTTCCTGTAGCCATAGTTATTCTTAACGAAAATGGAGATGTGTTGAATTGCAACGATGCTGCTACAAAAATGTTCAAATGCACAAAACAGCAGTTTATGGAAAATTTCTATGATTTATCGCCGGAATATCAACCAGATGGCTCAAAATCCAAAGAGAGGGCAAAAGAATTAGCGAGCTATATATTCACAGGTAGTCCAAATTTATCATTTGAGTGGATACATACTTCTTTTTCTGGAGATATTATTCCCTGCGAAATCACAACAACTTGGGTAAGTCACAAAGGTAAATATCTTGGGTTGGTTTATATTTATGATTTGCGCAATATTAAAAAAATAGAAGCTGCCGTAACCGAAGCTCAAGAAATGACCCGTGCCATAACAGAAGCAAACCCAATGTCGTATGTATTGTTCGATGAAAACTATCAGCCAATTGATTGCAACGAAGCAATAGTGAAAATGTTAGGGAGCAAAAGTAAACAATATCTTTTGGATAATTATTTCACACTCTTTTGCCCTGAACGACAATCTTTTGACGATAAAAATTCCAGAGAAGAAGCAAAACTACTTTTAGACAAAACAGTAAGGGAAGGCAAACGTACTTTTGAGTGGGATATGAAATCTGCCAGTGGCGAAGTTATCCCTGTGGAAAATATACTTACCTTGCTGGTACTTAAAAACAAGAAATTTATTATTTCATTCAAATATGATTTGCGCAACCGCCGAATTTTATTGAATAATATACGCAAACAGAGCGATTTGCTCGCCTCAAAATTAGAATTACAAAAATCAATAACAGAAATTTCGGAAAATTTCATTTTATATGAGGATATAAACAAGAGCATAGATTTAGCACTGGAAAAGTTGGGCGAGAATTTGAATGTTTCCAGAATGGTTGTTTTCCATGTGGATTATGAAAATAAAAAGGTTTACGCTGTTAATCAATGGTATGCAAATGACAATGTACCTATGGTTAAAATAGACCGTTTTGATAATTTTACTACCGACAAATTGCTGTTTCCCGTTGAGCTAGACGAAAATTCGCAGAGGCTTATGGTTTCGTGTACAAATACTGCGACTGAGCCTAAATTTGGCATACTTAAATCTATGGGCATATCTTCGTTTATTTATACTCCGCTTTATGTTGAAGGTAGTTTATGGGGGGTTGCTTGCGCAGAAAATTGCCTTTTGACACATGAATGGACAGAAGACGAAAGAACATTTTTTGCAACTGTTTCAAACATAATGTCTGGTGCAATTATGCGCAATGTTTATTCAACAAGATTGCAGCAATCTTTAGACAAAGTGGTTGCCCTTAGCAAGTCAAAAGACGATTTTTTATCCAAAATAAGCCACGAAATAAGAACACCCATGAATGCGATTTTGGGCATTGCCGAAATTCAATTGCAAAACGAAACCGCTCCGCAAAAAAAAGAGGCACTCGGTATAATTCACAATTCTGGTAAATCCCTTCTTCACATTGTAAACGATTTGTTGGATTTATCAAAAATAGAAGCAAAAAAAATGGAGTTAGTGCCGGTTAAATATGATGTTGCTAGTTTAATTAACGATACTGTGCAACTTTATGCTGCTCGCATTGAAAAGAAATTGATTAAATTCAATCTTAAAGTGGATGAAAATATTCCCGCAGAACTTTTAGGAGATGAGCTGAGAATAAAGCAAATACTCAATAATATACTTTCAAACGCATTTAAATATACCGATGCTGGCGAAATTTCAATGTCTATTGCTGCAGAAAAAATCAAAGACAAAGATTCCGATATTATGATGGTTTTCCGCATAAGCGACACAGGGCAAGGCATGACGGAAGAACAGAAAAGCAGGATATTTGATGAATATTACCGTTTTAATTTAATCAACAATCGCATGGTGGGCGGAACAGGGCTTGGCATGACCATTGTGCAGAATTTAGTAATCATAATGGGCGGCAATATTTCCATTGAAAGTGAACTTAACAAAGGCTCCACATTTACTATTAGCTTACCGCAAAAAATCGTAAATGTACATGTTTTAGGCAAAACAGTTGCAGAGAACTTGCAGAATTTTCAAACAGGCAGTTTTTTACAAGCGAGAAAGCAAAATATTACCCGAAAATCAATGTCTTATGGCAGCGTTTTGGTTGTGGACGATTTGGAATCCAATTTATATGTTGCCAGAAATTTTTTGGAACCATACGACTTGTCCATTGAAACTGCAATAAGCGGTTTTGAGGCAATAGATAAAGTGAAAAGCGGTAAAGTTTATGATATTATATTTATGGACCACATGATGCCAAAAATGGATGGTATAGAAGCGGTTAAAATAATACGCTCCACTGGTTATAAACATCCTATTGTTGCGCTTACAGCCAATGCAATTGTGGGGCAAGCAGAAATGTTTTTGGAAAATGGTTTTGATGCTTTTATTTCAAAACCAATAGATGCTAAACAATTGGATGCGGAACTTAACAGATTTATTCTCGATAAGCAACCGCAAGTGAAAAAAATAGATATTCAAAAAATAAATGCTAAATTGCTTTCGTTTTTTGTTAAAGATGCAAAAAATGCTTTGCCGATTTTAGAGTCCGCTCCTGCTAATATAGAAACTTTTTCGGAAGATGATTTTCAATTATATGCAGTTACTGCTCACGGCATTAAAAGTGCCCTTGCAAATATTGGGCAAACAGAGCTTTCGCAAATTGCTTATGCTTTGGAAAAAGCCGGCAAAACGCAAGATAAAAACATAATCAAGCAGCAAACACAAGAACTTGTGGATGTTCTTAACGAAATTATTAAGGAGGATTTATGCAATTAATGCGCAAGATAAAGGCAGTTATAACTATGTATCTTCAAGTGATACTTGTATTTGTTACTTTTTCAGCGATGGTTGTTTCAAGTTATATTCTTATGCGCGATGTTGAATCCGATAATATGAAACGTGAGGCAAATAGCGTGCTATCCAATATGTATAGCAATATAATGTTTAGAATATCGGAGCCTAAAATAGTGGTAAAAAAAACTGCGGATATGATTAAGCTGATGCTTGAACAAAATGCGGATATCAAAACTATAAAGGAATATGTAAAGGGTTTCAATAAAGAAAGGAATTTTTCACAACACATAGTTAGTTCTTATATTTTTCTTGATGAATCTCCCACAGATAGCGTATGGTATAAAGAAGTGAATGAGGCTAATGGCGAAGTGGTGATAACAGAACGTTTTGATAGATCGTTAAATGCAGTTGTCCTTGCTTATGTATGCCGTATTTTTGACAAAGCTGGTAAGCCGCGAGGTTTTGTAGGTTTGAATGTGAATTTTGAAGATGTTATGAAATTAGTAGAAAATTCGCAAATTGCCGAAGGTGGTTTTGGATTGATGTTTAATCGCAATTTTGAGATTTTAGCCCATATAGAGCGTAAATTTGTGGGTAATACATCTTTAATTGACAATAATATAGGCATTGCTAAGTTTAAGGCAGAGTTTGAGAAAAATTCAGAAATTTTTGGACGTGATTTTATAAATTTTAGAGGAGAGAAATCAATTGCTTTTTTTAAGCAGTTGGATAATGGATGGTATTTTGGAATTATTACTCCTGAATATAAATATTATAAAAATATAAACAAAATAGCGAAATATTTAAGCATACTCGGTATATTATTTACTTTGGCACTTAGCGCAGTTTTAATTCGCATTATTAATGTTAGAGAACGTATGAATAAATTGGTACGCAATCAAAAGCAAGAGTTGGAAGTGACAGTACACAGATATATGTCTATTCTCAATGCTGTACCTCTGCCGATTGCTGTTACCGATTTAGATACAAAATGGACATTTATAAATACCGCAGCTCAGAAAACTTTTGGAATAAGTTTAAAAGACTCTTGGGGCAAGCTTTGCAGTAACTGGAACTTCAGTATTTGCAATACGCAGAACTGTGGTATAGAATGTGCAAAACGAGGCTTGAAGCAAACATTTTTTACTCATAATGGTTCTTCGTATAAAGTGGATATTGAGGTTCTGAAAAATATTGAAAATGAACCTATTGGATATATAGAAGCTATTCAGGATATAACCCAAGTGGAGAAAATGGCAAGAGCAGAAGCAGAAAACGCAAGTGCTGCCAAAACCGCCTTTTTAGCAAAAATGAGCCACGAAATTCGCACACCTATGAATGCGATTATGGGTGTAACAGAAATTCAATTACGAAACGAAGCACTTGTGCCTCAGGTGCGGGAATCTTTTGCGATAATTTATAATTCGGGTAATTTATTGCTTGGTATTATCAACAATATATTAGATTTGTCTAAAATAGAAGCTGGCAAAATGGAACTTATGCCTGTTGAATATGAATTTGTTGGTTTGCTTCACGATGTTGTGCAATTGAATGCTATGCGAAATAACAGCAAGCCCATAAAATTTGAACTTTATGTTGATGAAAATGTGCCTTTGGAACTCATTGGCGATGAAATTCGCATTAAGCAGATTTTGAATAATTTGCTATCCAATGCTTTTAAATATACAGAAAAAGGCAAGGTTAAATTATCAATTTTTGCCGAAAATGACGAAAAAAACACCATACTTATTTTACAGGTGAGTGATACGGGTTGCGGTATGTCTAGGGAACAGGTGAGTAAATTATTCACTTCTGAATATGTTCGTTTTAATTTGGAGGCTAATCGTTCAATTGAAGGCACAGGGCTTGGCATGGCAATTACACAGCATTTGGTGCAAATGATGAATGGCAAAATTTTTGCGGATAGCAAAATTGGTAAAGGTTCCACATTTACAATTCATTTACCTCAAAAAAATACAGGTGTTGGAATTTTAGGCGAAAAACGAGCCAAAGATATTATGTCGCTCAGGATAGACAAAACAAATATCAAAAAGGTGCAGCTCGATTTTGAACAGATGCCTTATGGCAAGGTTATGGTTGTGGATGATGTGGAATCCAATTTATATGTAGCAAAAGAGATGATGACGCATTATGGTTTGACTATTGAGGCTGTTTCCAGCGGTTTTGAAGCGATAGATAGGGTTAAGAAAGGCGAGGTTTATGATATTATATTCATGGATCACATGATGCCAAAAATGGATGGTATGGAGACTACAAAAATTCTGCGAGAATCCGGTTATACGCACCCCATTGTTGCACTCACTGCAAATGCTTTAATTGGGCAGGCGAAAATTTTTATGGAAAACGGTTTTGATGATTTTATATCAAAACCCATTGACATTCGTCAGTTGAATACTGTACTTAACAAATTTATTCGTAACAAACAACCATCCGAAGTTATTGCAAAAGCGCAAGAAAACACATCACATGAGGAATCTAAACCAGCAGCTCCAACTGTAAATCCGGTATTGCTTTCGTTTTTTGTCAAAGATGCAGCTAACGCATTGCCTGTTTTAGAATCTTCGCTTGCTAATATAGAGACTATTTCAGATGATGATCTCCAATTATATGCCGTTACAGCCCACGGTATGAAGAGTGCCCTTATAAATATCGGAAACACAGAACTTTCTGGCCTTGCATTAACTTTGGAAAAAGCCGGCAAAGCTAAAGAGAAAGATTTAATTAAGCAGAAAACGCAAGAATTGATAGATGGGCTTAAGAAAATTATTGCGGAAGCACCGGCTTGAACCATCCTTGCTTTTAAATATAAAACCTTAAATACAACCCCAACTCCCCCTGTTTTTTAATGTCAAATATGTTTTCTGTGTACAGATTGAAATTTCTGTTTGCGTTGTAAGAGAGCCAAGTTTTAAATTGGATGTTTTCTCTTTTAAAATCCATTACGCTTCTCAAATACTCAAACTCTGCTCCATAGCGAAAATTAACTGCTAATCGCTTGTTCAACTGAGTTTCTATTCCAACAAAATCATCGCAACTAAAATCGCTTTTGCATCTCAGAGAATTCATAGGTAAAAATTCCATTGCTATTTTCTGCGATTCGCTTATGTAAAAGCTTTTGCCAATGCCCATATTCAAAGCGGCATAATCCTTTTTGTAACCGGCAAAAAAATCCCAAGACCAAGCTTTAAACCAAGAATCATGAATAGAAGCGGAACGTATATGAACCAAATTCAGTTCTCGCAAATTTACTCCATAATTATTAGCCGAAAGCCCAAAAGAAAGTAATTCCAAAATGCTTTGTGCGGAATAGTAGCTTGGATTATCACTTATATCATGCAAAAGAGGTCTAAAACGAATATAAGCATTTGCTTCTTTTTCTATGAACAGAGTTCCAACATCAAGGCGGGAGTAGCCGTGGGGTTTAAGCCTTTGATTTTCTGGTTTTAGCAAATATCTCTTTTCTTTTTTGCTCTTTGCAACAGAATATCTCAGTTCTGCCAATTTCTTCTCCCTTAAAGAATCTCTGTTTACATTTTTCCATTCCAAAAATTCCAACATAGCTACGTCTTCATCTTCGGCACTAAGTACCCTTTCTTTTAAGGAAGGGAAAATATAAGGATAATCCAAGCGGTTTTCATTTTGAAGCAAGAGTACCAGCTCTTGCGGAGATATAATTTTTTGCGATAGTGGCGGCAATGAGTCCAGAGAACTTGCGAGCAAGGTGTATATTCCGTGTGAACAATTATAAGTAAAAAATTTATATGGTTGTGGTTTTGAAATCCAACTGCTCAAAGTATCCATTAATTTAGTTGTTTCTTTATCTGAAATTTTAAGCGGAAATATTCTAATGTCACGGGATTCTGTTCCCGCATACTCCCTAATTTTTGCATGAACAGGCAATATGCTGTAATATGCTTTGAAGCTGCCATTTATGCCTTTTATATAATAGTTTAAACCACTTGTACCTTCTGTATTTGCTCCAAAATTCACAGCGATCCAATTCAAAAAAGAAATTGAATCTTGTGGAGCTATTGCCAAAAAAAGATGACCAAAAGCAGAGGTGGCGTTTTTTGGATAAGGACCGGCAAGTGCTAAAAATACGGAATATTTTTTACCTGCGAAATCGCTCCATAAGTGCATCTCCGAACATAACCTGATTTCCTTTGGATTTTTCCAAAGCCTCATTTATGCCCTGCCTTGCGGCTTCTCCGTCCATTTTTACTTCCATGATATTTGCCAAAGCTTCTGCATATTCGCCATTGTTCTCTGCATCTATTGCTATTTGGGAATGGTTCATAGTGGCAAAATAGCGAATGGAAAGTTCATTTGAATAATCTGAACTTGGTTGCCCTACTTCTTTAAGTTGAATATAATAAGAAGAAGGGCTGTATTCCCAAGAAGCACTAGTGGATAAATCCGTTAAGACAGAAGGGACAAATACAGTGGCTCCTGCAAGCACTCCAGAATATATATAATTAAAGGTCTCATCACGCGGTGGTTCCTCAGACATATCGGTTTCACCACTATTGCGCCTATCATCATAATCTTGTTTTCTCTTTGGATATCTATAAAAATGTTCATCATAGGCACCCGCAAAAAACGGAATACCGCCAGTGACTAATCCCAAAATCACATTTCCGCTCATAATGGTACTCTCATCTCTTTTTTTTCTCACTTCAATATCACCAGCTAAATACCCAGATTTGCTAACTTTAATTCTCGCTTCCTTGCCTCTTTTAATTTTTCCCTTGAAAGGTGTATAGCCCAACTCAACTCCATCCAATTCAACAAGGGCACCAGGCACATTTGAATCTATACATATATCTTGGCTTGTTCCTTTGACTATAGTGGCACAACCGGCATAGAAGATTACGCCAAAAGCCAAAACAAGCGGTTTGAGCGATTTTTTTCTCATAAAACTATATAGAATATAGTTATTTCTATATTGTTACCAACCACAGGAGTAATAAAACCATGTTGGATTACGGGCTTGTTTTGGAAGGTGGCGGTTTAAGAGGTTTATATACTTCTGGCGTTGTAGATGCGTTTTTGGAGAAGGGTATAGAGTTCCAGCTTGTGATAGGAGTTTCTGCCGGAGCTGGCTATGGTTGCTCTCTTGTTTCAAGGCAACACGGAAGAAACTTGAGAATTTTAAAGGAATTCAGAAAAGACCCTCGCTATTTATCATTTGGTAGTTATATAAAAACCGGAAATTATTTTGGAATAGATTTTATATATGATGAAATTCCCAAAACCATTCCTTTTGATACCGATGTTTTTTTGTCATCGCCAACTCGTTTTATTACGGTTTGCTCCAATGTTGAAACAGGCAATCCAGAATATTTTGAAAAAGACGAGCATATTATACAAGTGCTAAAGGCTTCTTCTTCCATTCCTTTTATGTGCAAAATAGTGAAACACAAAGGCAAAAAACTTATGGATGGTGGAATAGCAGATGCCATACCTCTAAAAAAAGCTATGGAACTAGGTTGCTCAAAAAATGTGGTTGTTTTAACTCACCCAGAAGGCTTTCGCAGAAAAAGCAAATTTCATCCTTCAAGGTTATTTTATTTCAAGTATCCAAAATTTGCAAAAGCTATAAATTCTTATGTTGCTAGGTACAACAAAAATTTGGAATTTGTTGAGCAAGAGGCAAAAAAGGGCAAAGTGATTTTAATTCGCCCAAGCAAAGACTTAAATGTGACGAGAACAGAAAGCGATTTGGTGAAATTGGAGAGATTATATGAATTGGGCAAGTCAGATGCTATTGCCGCGCTTCGCCATCTTTGCGATATGTAGTTTTTTCTTAGCTTGTGAGGAAGAACTTCCAAATGTTGCAGTTGTTCGCCCAGAGCCTGTGCCTGGGCAAATAGTGATTTACAACAGTTGTGGAATTCCTGGAGCCGCGGAAGAGTCCAGAGAATTTTTAAGGGCTAGAGGCTTTGATATTCAAGAAGCACGAACAGACCCGCAATGGACAAACTACGAAGAAACAATCATAGCCATTCGCAATCCTCATTGGGCAGGCTACAAACAACTGAAAGAGAATTTAGACACAAAAAATTTTATAATTTTGCAAGACAGTTTAAGCGGAAACATAAGTGCGACTATTTTTTTGGGCAAAGATTATAGAAAGGTACTTAAAAAGAGGATTTTATGAAGAGATATCCAGCAAGCGTAAAAATAGGTGCTCAAATTTTGTTTGAGCTTCGCGCTGAGAATGTTGAACTTTTGAATTTGCAAGGGCTATCTGGCGTTGTGGATTGGTATTTAGTTGGAACCTGCGAGAGCAGCGCTCAAATGCAGGCTATTTTGAACGAACTGCAAAAAGCATACAAGCAAGCAGGGGGCGAGCCTGCAAAAATAGAATACAAAGAACTAACACGCTGGGCAGTTTTAGATGCCGGAGACATTATGGTTCATCTATTTGAGGCTGAACGCCGCACAGAAATAGCCCTTGAAGAACTGTGGAGCAAAGCAAAGAGAGTTTTGCTTGCCGCAGAAGATTTTGCTGCGAAAAAGAAGTCTAAAGTTAAGAGTACGGATTTTGTTTGAGGGAATTTTCTTATGGATTCTGTTCCCCATCTTAGGGGCGTGCTTTGGCAGTTTTTTCAATGTGCTTATATACAGAATGCCACGCGATATGTCCATAATAAAACCTGCCTCTCATTGCCCAAATTGCAAGCACAGAATTTTGCCTTGGCAAAATATTCCCATTTTGAGTTGGCTGTTTTTGGGTGGTAAATGCGCAAATTGCAAAGAACCCATTTCAATTAAATATCCTTTGGTGGAATTTTGTGGAATGCAGCTCGGATTTTTAGCTGCTCTAATTTCAGAGCCTAGCCCTTGGCAAAATGCAAATATGGCTGAGAGTTTGCGCCTATTTTGGCTTATGGTAACTTTAATTCCCATTTTCGCTATAGATTTCAAGTATTTGCTTTTGCCGGATACGGTTACCATAGGTGGAATCTTGCTGGGTTTTGCATTGTCTTTTTTTGAGGGCGGAATTGATTGGTTAGGTTCCCTAATAGGCATTGTTGCATGTGGGGGAGGTTTGTTTTTGTTCTCTTTTGCTATTTCAAAAATAATAAAAAAAGAGGGAATGGGTTTTGGAGATGTAAAGCTCTTTGCTGGCTTTGGTGCGATTATGGGTGCAGAACTCGCTTTTGTGACTTTGATAATAGGTTCACTTTTGGCTTTGGCTATAATTGTTCCGTTCAGATTTATAGCAAAAAAAGATATAACTAAACCCCTTCCTTTTGGTCCTTTTCTTGGGCTTGGTGCACCAATTTCATATTTATTTGGCTATAAAATTTTGGATGCATATATGGGAGTTGTGGACAAATTGCTCCAAATTACTATATTTACAGAATGAAAGTTATTTTCCTCTCTCTATGCTTGGCTCTTACAGTTTTTGCTCAAGAGGAATATAAAAATTTTAGCTCTGCGGAGAGATTTCAAACTTTTGGAGTGAATTATTTTATTCCAGGTTTAGGTTCCATCGTTGTTATGGACGATTGGGTAGGTGCAGGTGTTCAATGGGCTTTAATCGGCACAGGAACTGTGCTAATGGCAGATATATTGATTAATGGTAGATATTATGACTATGATGGATATGATGACGAATGGTATGATCCCAACCACAATCTTATAAAAGCGGTGGCTATTTTTTACCTTTTTGGCATTAATGTTTTATTTAATGTTACCCGTTCTATCACTTATGATAACCCCAAATATGTTCAGCAAACATTGGAAAGAAACGGCAGTGAAAATTTTACAGCGGAGCAAAGGTTTAATACTTTTGGACTGAATATAATTCCGGGTTTCGGTTCCATTGCTATTATGAACGATTGGGGAGGTGCAATTACCCAATGGGTTTTAGTTGGTTTAGGCATTATGCCGCTGATAGATTCTTATGGGTCAATAGACCCTTCTGGAATTATTTTTATTAGTTTTGATATTTTATTTAATATTTACCGTAGCGCAACCTACAACAATCTTAAAAATGTGACCTTTGACAACTGTGATGGCTTTCATTTATCCGTTTTACAAAACAGACACGGCAAAATGATGCCACATTTTTTGTTCAGCAAGGCGTTTTAATAATCCCTCACCAATCTAATCCCAATAGCCTCATTCCCACTCGGCGAAGACAAATCCGTCAACACTGCCTTCTTTTTACAAGTATCAAAAGAATCTTCATAAGAACTGCCTGCAAAGCTCGCTACACTGGTGCTTTCATTTTCCGGCAAAAGCCAAATAGCGGCATTGCCTGCAAAGTTTCTTATGCCATTTATAATAGGTCCTTCATAAACTTTTTTTAATTTTCGGATTTCGCAAAAGCTATCAAAGTTTGAATAGGTGGCGGCTAGAGTTTTCCATTCTTCTGCTGTGGGTAATCGCTTTTTTTTCCACTTGGCATAAGCAATGGCATCTTTTAAGTTGATATGCAAAACGGGATAATCTTCTAATTCTTTTATTTTTGCTTTTGCTGGAATTTCGTGTCCTGTTTCTTCGCAAAATTTTTTGTATTCCCCATTGCTAACCTCATTTACGTCCCAAATTATTTTACTTGTTTTGCGAATATCTCTTTTGCTCTCTTTGCCAAAAGAGAAATCTGAGTGAAGACCAAAATAAAACCCAAAACCTTTTTTGGAATTTCCTAGAATAGCCAGAGGAATGGAAATTTCCAAAGAAAATCCATTGCTCGCCTGTAGCAATGCACCTGGTTCAGCATAGAACATATAACTTTTCAAGGGCAAATGAATTTTTTCCCGCACTGCCAAATATGGCAAAAATATATGTTTGACTGGCATACCTACACGCAAATAGAATTCCGCTTTTTCCTGTTTTGAATATTCATAAACCAGATTTTCTAGCAAATTTAAAAACAGCACATTTTGCTCCGCCAAAATTGCAGAGCGAATAGCAGAAAAGCCAGAACCTCTTGGACTTATCCAGTCTAGGGCTATGCCTATTTGCAATGGAAAGTAATTATATTGCATACCTAGCAAAAAATCCCTTATTTCCCATTCCTGAACTGGAAAGGCAAGCCTTGCCCCAAAGCCCAAAGGCAAACCCAAGCGAAAATCAAAAGGCATTTTATAGATGTCATTTGAATTAAATTCGTTTAAATACAAAAAACCGGCATTTGCCTCTATATGATATTCCGAAGGAGATAGGGAATATGCCTCGCGAACTTGGTTTCTTCGCAAAAAATCGTGATTTATTTCAAAAACACGCCCATTTTGCAAAATAAAATCATAAGTGGCGGGAACAAAGCTTTCATTTGGGGGAACCAAAAAAACTGTATGCTCTCCTGTTAGCATAGCGGAATTCTCAAAAGGCGACCCCGATATTTCTTTTTCTGGATTGCCATCCAAAAATATATTTGCATTATCCGGTGCCGTAAATATGTTCAAAGTAGCCCTTTCCCCGGCGGCAAAAAGCCCAGAACTGCAAAAAACGGCGCAAATAACAAAAATACGCATAAAAAACCTCCATCTTTCTATTTCTACTATATTAGACGTAAAAAAACGGAAAAAAAATCCTAAAAAGTGAAAAATGTAAACAAAAGTTTACATTTTCTGCATTTTTTATTGAATATCTGAATTCTGGTTCAGACTTTTGTATATTCACTACCAATTATGACCTTTTATAGATTGACCAAGCCTCTAGGGGTGGTTTCATTACTTTTCATTGCCCTCACAATGAGTTTTTTAGGCTGTAAAGAGAAAAATAAAAAAGGAACAATTGAAAATAATGATAATGATTCTCCAACGGTAAAAATGGTAAATAATGAGCCTTGGGAAGTTAATGTTTATTTGGAAAATTCTTTTAGCATGGATGCTTATGTTGGGGTTCAAGGCAAACAGCCAACAACTAGGTTTAGAAATGATGTATCTAGTTTGGTGAATACATTAAAACCTTTGAGCAGTGATATAAAGTTATTTTACATAGATGATGCTGGTGCTAAATTGGAACCTAATAAAAATATTGTGGATGTTATTAAAAATTTAAGTTTAGACACCCTCTTAAAAAGGGCTTCTAGCCGCAAAGCTAGAGAAAATACAATGTTTTTGAATGTACTTGATAAACCTCTTCAACATGTAAGCCCTTCTGGTTTATCTCTTTTGATTTCGGATTTTATAATTTCAATTCCAACAGATAAAAATTCTTATGAAAATGACATCAAAATATATATTGACGGTATATCCGATAAAATATACCATCTATTAAAAGATAGAATGTCAGAAGCAGATAGCTTGGATTTATCTTTGCTCGTACTCAGAATGGAAAGCGATTTTCACGCTTGCTACTACACGGTAAAAAATGAATGTATAATCAGCAAGCAATCATTGGAAAAATTGCCAAAAAATGGGAAATATTTTGAATGGAAAACCCCAAAAGATAGCGGAGAATTTGATTTTGTTAGACCTTATTTTGTTTGGATAATTGGAACTGCCGCCCAAATAGGAAGAGTTGAATATGAACTCAGTAAAAGTTTTTCGCAAAAAAATGTTGAAATCAGCAAGTTTGTTAGCTACGATAAACCGGAATATCAGGTAAAACCTTATCCTGTTTCCACAAAATATATTTCATACAAGTTAGAAGGTAAAAACAAAGATTCCATTGTATTGTCAAAAATAGGAAAAGATGTTAGAATTCCTGTAAAAATAAAATTACCTGGGACAACTTGGAATTCGGAAGGACCTTTTGCTGATACCGCCGCTTATATTGTTGAAAGCAAATTTTTCCGCATAGACAGCATTGCAAGGCACAAAGATGATAAGTTCACCCATGTATTGATTTTGAAAAGTAATGAGGCTTATAAAAATCTAAAAAATAAAGCAGAAATTGAAACGTTTCTTATAAAAACTAATCCGATGGTTAAGGCAAATTTATTTGAAGAACATTCCAGCTATAAAGAAGATTTAAATACGCTAAGAGAAGGAAAAACTTTTGGTTTAAATAGTTTAATGGATGGTTTAAAAAGAGTTTTTTATGAAAAAAATCTAAATTCCATAGAAATTAAAATAGGAGTTAAATAGTGAAAAAATTGATCCCCTCAGTCGTTGCTTTGTTGCTACTTGGAATCTTCATTTTAGGCTGGCTAGATACCGAAGGTTTTTGTGCGTCTTTTTTTCGCGAAATATGTATGTTTGAGCTAAGTGCGGCAAATGTGCTTATTCCCTTTATTTTTTCTTTCTGTGCCGTTTTCTTCTTATATCGCATATATAACGATTCGCCAAAAAAATGCGCTAATTTAAAACCTTTCTTTTTCTTGCTGTTTTTTACTCCTGCAATTTCGGTAATAATAATTATTATCTGGTCACTTATAGGTGTTAGCGAAGATTTGGATTCTGAGCCGAGCAAACTTGAATTTCTTTTCGCTTTTGTTTCTGCATTTATATATTTTCTTTTATTTATTCCGCTTGGCAGGCATATATGGAGCAGAGGAAGTTTAGTTCATTACCCTTATTTTGGAAAAGGAGTATAAAATGGCTACATTATATATTTTTGCTATTGGCGGTTCTGGCTCAAAGGTTGTTGAAAGTTTAACTATGCTTTTGGCTGCCGGCATGAAGGCTGGCAATTACGATGAGTTGGTTCCTGTACTTATAGATCCGGATTTAATAAACGGTAATTTAAACAGAACAAATGACTTGCTTAAAAATTATGAAGAAACGGGTAAGCAAAGCAATTATGAGGGTCTTTTTTTTGGAACAAAAATAAGACCTTTGGTGGAAAACAGCAGTGAAAAATATAAATATGCTCTTGAAGGTTTAAATGCAACTTTTGGAGATTTTATCGCTTATGATTCTTTAGATAATAACAATTTGGGATTAGCCCATAACGATAAAATTAAAAAATTGGCTGGTTTATTATTTTCTGAAAAAGATAATTATTTATTAAATTTAGATATGGAAGTTGGCTTTAAAGGCTACCCAAATATAGGCAGTGTTGCTTTTAATAAATTTGCCAAATCCCCAGCCTTTAGAGAAGTTTTTCAAAATAACGTAAACTCTGGAGATGCTGTTATATTTATAGGTTCTATTTTTGGTGGTACAGGAGCAGCCGGATTGCCAGCTTTGCTTGCAAATATTCGCAAAGACCCTATTCCCAGCAAAAAAAATATATTGAACGATATGCCAGTTGGTGTAATTTCTATGTTGCCTTATTATAGCATAACAGATAAAACAGGCAATAAAATCAAAAGTTCACATTTTTTCCCAAAAACAAAGGATGCTTTATATTATTACAAAGAATCGGTTTATAAGGAAAATGTACAATCCTTCTACTATATTGCAAATGATTGCGATACAGGCCCATTGCCTTATAGTGAGGGTGGTCCAACTCAAAAAAATCCCGTATTTTTTGCCGAATTGGTGGCAGCTCTTGCTATTTTAGATTTTGCAAGTGATAAGCATACAGCAGGAGTTTTAAAAGCAAAAGAATTTTTAGAAATCAAAAGACAAGATGATGTTGAAAATGCAAATGAAGATATAACATTTTCTGAGCATAGCAATTTAAATGAAAAAACTAGATTAAAAATAGCAGAACCTCTATTTCAATTATTGTTCTTAAAAAGATATATGGATTATGAATTTAAAAATGCTAAAAAAGATGTTCAGGCTTGGACAGAATTATGGAATAAGGCTGCAGGTGATTCTATTAATTTTGAATATAGCGGTGATTTTAAGGCTTTTTTGGATAGGTTTGAAGAATATTTGAAAGAACTGGGCACTTATGGGCATAAATTTAAACCATTTGATTTAGATAAAAAACCTTATGATTTAACTGGTATTCTGAAAAATATAAATTATGATTTTGATTTTGAAAAATATAGCAAAAAACTTGATATACTCTCAAAAGGCAAATCATTTATAAAAAGACCATTTTATAAAAATTCTTATGAAAGGCTTTTTAAACTGATTTATAATGCTACGAGCGAAATGTTTAATGAAATATCCGGCATTGCCAAGGAGAAAAAATGAGTAAAAGCGGTTATTCACGAACAGGCCCACAAAATGCAAATGCTTTTGGTTTTGGCACCATTAAGCCTTACGAAGCTGGTGATATAGAGAGAATAAAAGAAAAAGGTACTGATTTTAGTGATTTGCCAGTTGCAGTTCCTAGCCCTTTTGGACGTTTATTTTTGGTAAAAACAGCCTTTGAAAGAGTTACAAAGCAAATCGCATGGGATAGAGAATTTAAAGAAGCGAGGGAAAAAGATAAACATCTCAATGAAATTTTGTATGTACAACAAAAACCCTGTCCGGCAAATGATGAAGATTTAAGGCTGGTTAGTGATACTTTAGACCTTGCAGAATTAGTATTTTGGCGGCATACGAATTTAAGCTCAACCACCATATTAGGTACGGATTTAAATCAAGACTCCGAAACCATAGATAAAGCGATAGCAAAATTGATAAATGATAATGCCGCTACAAAAAATACCAGAAAAGAATTAGAAAAATTAAAAAATTTAATTGATACCATAAGTTTATATACGAGTATGGATAATGCAGCACTCAGCCTTAAAGATAATACTAGCAATTTTAATATGTATTTGATTGAATATGAGGGCAATGTTATAGGAGGAACCAGTTGGCAAACTTTATTTGTTCCTTCGGCAGATGATAATTTTAAGGGAATACATATAAATAGCGATAGAAAAACTGGTGATGCTCCAAGAGGTTTAGAGCAAAGAAATGATAAAGAATTTAGAGAATGGCTTAAATCTGTTGTTGGAAAGAGAACTGGTTCTGCTATTTTAAATTATGTAAATGCTTTGGATATTAACGCGGGCAATAATGATTATCAAGAAAAATTTTGCGATATAGAAGTACCAAAAATAACTGAAATGTTTGAAGATTATTTAATTACATTGCCTTATGAGGCTAGTGATAATTTTATTTGCGGCTCAAAGAATGGAAAAACATATTTGCCGCCTATAAAAAGTGGAGTAAATATTGAATATGAAAAAATTGAATACATTCCTTTTCCTGAAAAGAGTGACCCAACAATAGTAACTGTGAAATATGGAGATAAGGAAAAAATCTATGGTAAAAAAGTTAAAGAAGGGCAAGGCAAAATATTGACCTGTTATTTTAATGTAGCCTTGTTTCCGTATGCAAGTGGCGCAAGGGAATATAGAATTGCTTTGATTGAAGACACAGCAAAAGAAATGGAAACGATGGTATCTGTTTCTATTAACGATGCCGCCAAATATGAACGCGAAAATACCACCGTGCAAAAACTAACTTTGTATAAAAAATATTCCGCAAAGGAAATAACATTAGATGTGGACTATAATGGAAATAGTTTTTGTGCGCAGTTGCCAATGCGCCCTGTAAAGGGATTAGCTGTTGATGCGAATTATACCTTTGCTGTTGATTTTGGTTCAACAAATACAAATATAGCATATAAGATTAATAACAACGAACCAAAACATAGTTTTGAATTAGATGGACATTTAGCAACCCTGTTAAAATTCAAAGACGGTACTCCTTTTTCAGAAGATGTTCTTACCGAAAAATTTATATCTAAAAAAATCAGCGGAACATATTTTAGAACTTTATTGGCAGACACGCCCACACATAATGCCGCTGCAAGTGAAGTAGATGTTTTGGGTAAATTCAATATTCCTTATGGCTATAGAGATATTTTAACGGAAGATAATATAAGCGACAATTTAAAATGGAGTTTAGGTAATCAAAAATATAAAATATTTTTGGAACAAATTGCTTTTGAACTTCATGCCAAAGTTCTTTTAACCGGAGGGGTTTTAGAGAATACCAAAATTATTTATACTTATCCGTTGAGTATGAATAAAGAAGAGAGAAATGCGTTAAAATTTGAATGGCAAAAATTAGGAAAATTCTATTTTGGCGATGGCAACACTTTCGATAATCTAGAAGATAAAGCCGAATCCATTACTCCAATTAAATATCTTCATGCCAAAGGTAGCGGTTTAGTTTTAAAAAGAGAAACTCCAATTCCTGTTCTCAGTGTGGATATTGGCGGTGGCACAACAGATTGTTCTGTTATCACTAACAAAGATGGCTCAAACGCTTCTTTGTTATTTCCATTGTCGTTTAGATTTGCTGGAAAAGATATTTTTGGTGGAGATAGCAATGCTTTAACAGAAAAATATGGAAAAGAATATAGAGATAGTACATTGAAAGAGAAAATAAAATATAAAAAAGTTTTAGAAAATATTATAAATAAAAAAAGCGATGTTAATTCTTATTTATTTTCTCTAGAAGATATTCTTGAACGAGATGATAAATACAGCGTTGTTTTACATAGAGATAAAAATGTTCGTATAGTTTTTTTGTATTTTTTCTCTGCAATAATTTGGTTTTTGGCGAAAGCTTTAAGAGAAAATTTTTGGAAAGAAAACTATTGGAAAAAAGGCAATAATTTAGATACAGAAAAAGATGTTCCATTTCCTTCAACTATTTATTTTACAGGAAACGGAGCTAGAATTTTGGATATTTTTGAAGAAGCCGATTTTGAGAACGGTGTATATTCAAGACCAAAAACAACTGCTCTGGCGAAATATATTTTTGAAAAAGTATATGGAAGAAAAATGAAAATCCAAGAGGCGGCAGATTTTAAAATTGACTTTTTCTCTCAAAATTCTAAAACACTCACGGGTTTTGGTTGTTTTTCAGAGGCAAAAATATTAGATGTAGAAAAAGCAGAAGATTTATTTATATCCGAAGACCGATTGCGCGGAAATAAAATTGATGATTTTAATAAAGTGTTTTTGGATATAATAAAAACAAAAAAATATGGCAATAACGATAAATTTTTATGGCAGGCTTTTGATATTGCAACAATAACCGCAGATAATGGCATTGTAAAATTTAAACTGATAGACGAATTAGAAATGGTTATAAATGAAATAGATATTGGTGTGGCTGTTAGCAACCAAAAAACACCTTTTGAAATTTTGCATTTAATTATATTGAATCTTTTCAAAAAATTTGTAAATTGGCAATCATCTAAGAAAGGTCAATAAATTCTATGCTTCCTATTATTATTTGTATAATTATTGTAATAGTATTATTTTTTCTTTGGTCGTTGAAAAAAATAAACGAATTGTATGCAAATATAGAGATTTTGAGAAACGAAATAGAAACCTTGAAAAGAAACCAACATGAACAAAAGCAAGAGATAGAGAAAAATATTGAGAACCCAGCAGAAATAAATAAGGAAAAATTGCAGCCTCAAAAAGAAATTGGAATTTCTGAACCAGAAACAAAACGGCCTGAAAATACGGCACAAAAGAAGGAGCCATTTTACTTAGGTATGCCAAATGACAAAGGCTTTTTAAAAGAAGAATCTCCCAAAGCTGGTTATTTTATTGCTCAAGAGTCAGGTACCAATAGAGCTTTCTTTATATTTGTAAATGACCAAGCTAAATTAAATGTTATTTTTAAAAGCGATATGGAAGGCAAATTTTATAAGGTAGAAAGTGGTATAGCTTTGCCGGGGAAAGCTTTATTGAATCAATCAAAAGGTCTTCTCGTTAAAAAAGGAGATTTTTGGACAGTTTTAAAACCTATAGTAATTGAATTAGAATTAGGAAATTAGTTTGTGTTATTTTTGATAATTATTGTTTTTGTGTTTCAAGGCTTGGCCTTTATTCGTGCATTAACATGGGCTATTTCTTTTGCGAAATTATTTCCGAGAGAAGATATTTGGGAAGTGATAAAAGAAGAGCATCACAAAAAAATTCTTTTAACTCAAGAATATAAAAGCCAAGAGTTGAAAAATATTTTAGGCTATATAAATAATTACATCGCAAGTTGTGGTGGTACTGTACCAGATTTTAATATTGTTAAAGATATTATAGAAAGACATGTGGATAATTTTGAAGAAAAAGTCAACAACTTTTTAACGGTTCCTTTGTTTTTAGGATTAGTTGGGACTATAACTGGAATAATACTAGGTTTAGGTGATGTAAATATAGATAATGAAAAATTTGTATATGAATTAACAGAACATGTAAAAGTTGCTATGTTTGCCAGTTTAATAGGTTTGCTGTTAACCGTTATTAATTCTGCTATTATTTTTAATATTTCGAAAAATAAAATGGATTATAGAAGGAATATTTTTTATAATTTTTTGCATTCCCAAAAGGCAGAAAATTTATTCCCTTCGGTTTCTGGAAATTTAGAAAATGTTTTGAGAAATATGCACCAAAATTTAGAACAGTTCAATAATGGTCTTAGCAGTAATTTAAATAGATTTGAAGAAGTTTTTAGCAATAACAAAGAATTGATAGATAGCAATAAGGAATTGATAGAGGCTTTAAGGAATTCTTCGGCGCTCAGGAATATGAAAGAAATAGTGGGATATAATTCAAAGGTTTCTGAAGAATTAAATGCTACTTTTAAAAATTTGGATGAGTTTAATAAATATGTATATATAATAACCGAGCTAGTAAAAAAATTGGGTAATTTTGAACCTATAACAGCGGGCACTGTGAGTTTGGCGAAGGCGGCAGATAATTTAAATGTGTTAGCAGAGAATATTAATAAAAATGTCATAGAAAATACCAGTTTAACAAACTTTTTAAATGAACATTTAGATTCCATAGAAAAACTATCCGATGATGCTAAAAAAGCTGTTGAAAAAGCTAATACCGAAGTTTCTTCAATGTTAGCCAAACAACACAACGAATTAGCAGATTCTTTGCAAAGCCTAACTTATAACATAAAATTCTTTGACAAAACTGTAAAAGAATCTTTAGATGAAGAACTAGCTCCGGTTTCTGCTAGAATGCAAGCAACTTTTGAAGGTTTAGAACAGATAACAAAAAACTTTGAAACTATTATTAGAAAAGCTTTAGAAGGCGAAATGACAGGATATGCTGCACAAGTGGCGCAACCCATAAAAGATTCTTTTAAGAGTATTTTAGAATTTACTCAACAGTTGGAAGAAAATATAAATGAAACAGAGGTTAAAGAATGGGTTAATGCTAAATTGGAAAATTGGGGAAAGGAAGTGGAAGAGAAATTACAGAATGTTATAATAAATGCTTCTCATAATAGTACTTTGCAGAGTTCTGATTTGGAAAAATCTGTAAAAGAACTTTGTTATATAGTGAATAAATCGTTGAATATTCAAGAAGATATTTCCAATGATATAAAGCATCGCTCTTTGTGGCGTTTAATTTTTAACAAATGAAAAAGCGTAAAACAGATTTTTTTTGGCCTAGTTATTCTGATTTAATGACTAGCTTATTTTTTATTATGCTGGTACTTTTTGTATTTGCCGATATAAAGAGTAAAAAAACAAATAAAGCATTGGAATATGCAAAACATGCGACCGAAGAACAATTAGCAAAAATTAAAGAGATGAAGGAATCAGTGGAAAAAATTGACCCAACATATTTTAGATATGATTCTACAAATAAAAGATTTTCTTTGAAACAAAAAATAAATTTTCCTGAAAATAAGTCTGATATAAATAACAAAGATACAGCATATCTTTTGGCGGTTGGAAGGGAATTGCAAAGAACCTTGGTTTCTCTAAAACAAAAGAATGAACTAAATGCAACTTATGTCTTGATACTTGAAGGAATGGCTTCTAAAGATAAAAAAGCTTCTGATGCTTTTAATTATGATTTGAGTTATAAAAGAGCACTTGCTGTTAGGAATTTATGGGATGAGAGAAAAATATATTTTGATACTTCTTTTATAGATGTCCAAATTGCAGGTTCTGGCATAGGCGGCATAGGCAGGAGCGAAAAAGAAGAGATAAATCAACAAATATTAATACATATAATTCCAAAAATAGGTGAGATTAAATAGCCGAATAAACCCTCTTTGCTGCTACTTGGTAAAACCTATTTTCTTCGGGGCAGTAGCCTGTTAAAAGTTTTCCATAAACACAACCTGTATCTAGCCCTTTTGCCTGCGGAAAATCCACAAGGCCATTCGTTGCCCAATGCCCAAAAATAACAGTTCTGTTGGGCAAAGAGGCTTGTTCATACCAAGGTATTTCATTCCACAGCCTTATAGTCAAAATATTTCTCTTGTTCATTTGTTCCAAGGATTTTTTCCCTGGCTCCAAACCCGCGTGCAATAAAACTTCTTTGCCCGTATCTATCCAAAAAGGGAATTTTGAAACTATGCTGGCAAGCCATTCCGGTTTTTGAACATTTTCCAAAAAATGCAAATCCTTTAATGTATGTTCTTGTTGAGGTTTGCTCAAAATTTGCAAAAGTTTTGCCTCGTGGTTTCCCAAAACGCATTTTATATTGTGCTTTAAAATAAATTCAACAGTCGCCGGACTGTTTGGTCCTTTGTTTATTAAATCGCCTGTTTGGTAAATTTTATCTTCGGCGTTTGGAGAAAATTTTTCAAATAATTCCGAAAGTTCTTCTACGCAGCCGTGCACATCGCCAATGAAAAATGTTCTGGACACTATGCAATTTCCAATATCAAATCGCCTCTCATAACGGTTTGCCCGCGTTCAACCTTCACGGAGTGAATTTTGCCATCGCAAGGAGCGAGAATTTCGTTTTCCATTTTCATGGCTTCTAAAATCCCAAGCAACTGCCCTTTTTTAACCTCTTGCCCAAGCCTTGCCTGCAAGCTGGAAATTTGCCCAGGCAGCACTGCGGTTATCTTGCCACCAGTATGCTTTGCCGGCTTGGATTCACCACCATAATGCGAACTATCTATTTTGCTAACATCCACGCTATAACGCGTTCCATTTATATCAACAGAATCTGGAAATCCATTGCTTTTTTTGCGAACCACAATAGACAAAACCTTTCCGTTTACCATAACAAGCCTAGGCGAACCATCTGCCCAAGTTTCCAATATGCGAACTTTTGAAACATCTCTTTCTTTTTTTATTTCAAAATCCGAACGCAAGCTAGCGATTTGCGGAATATCAAAAACATTTTTCTGAGTACGAGTTCTAACTGTGCATTTCATGGTGGTAATATAGTAAAAATCTCACACAATATTTTCAAATTCCGTCTTCGGTATAGTACAAAAAACCTCTACAATTTCTTCATCAAGTTGCGTTCCGGCAACGTCTTTGATGATTTGCACGGATTCTTCATAGCTTTTCTTAGGTCTGTAAATACGGTCGGTACAAAGAGCTGAGAATGTATCGGCAACGGCGATGATTCTGGATTCCAGCGGTATTTTATCGGGCGGTATGTTGAAATAGCCTTTTCCATCAATGCGTTCATGATGGCAATAAACAATCTCCCCGATTAACTGGTAGCTTGTCGGTTCAAGAATTTTTTTCCCCAGCTTTGCGTGTTGTTCTACCATAAGCCGCTCTTCTGGCGTAAGTTTGCCGGGTTTATTGAGGACATTATCTGGGATTCCGATTTTTCCAATATCGTGCAAAATGGCAGCATCCATCAATCTCGCTTTGTTGATTTTATTTTTTAACTGTTCTGGTAAATGCTCATATATAAGTTTTGTTACATTTGCAACATGAACCGAATGTCCCTGCGTATATTGGTCTTTTGCCTCCACCGCATTCACGAGAGTTTTAATAATCTCTCCGGTTTTTTCGGAAATGGTGGTGGACATGCGTTTGAGCATTGTAATCATAGTATAAACAAAAACCGCACCGAAAACAAAAACAAATGCTATGAGCAAATTTGTCATTGTAACCGTATCTGCAACTAGGAAAATTATATCAACCGCTATGTAGCATACAAAAAAGAATACCATGAGAATCATACATATAGTATAAATCCAATCTGCAAATATTTTCTGTTCATTTGCCTGTACCTTGAAGTTAGCAAGGGATTTTAAAAATGTTATTATGCTGTATAGCATAATACATCCGCCAGTAGTAACAAGCAATGCGCATATACATTTCAGCAATGTATTCTTCTCCTTATTTATATATAATTATAATATAGTAAATCTTTAATTTTGCAAGAAATCTGAAACAGTGGCTTTAAGATGACCCAAACCTTCACAATCGGATGCTCCATAACTAGCCTCAAAGTTTGTAATGTAGTGAGATTCTTGATCGTATTCCATTTCATATTGTACAACAAGGTGACAGTTTTCAAGTTCTTGATTTTCATAATCCATTATTTCATTATATATTTTCTGATACATATCTGATATTGAAGTATATTCAGGTTCCATATTCGGCTTTTTGCCAATATATTCAAAGGAATCCATAATGCCATTTTTTACTATTATTGCAACCTCATAAGCATCGGTCATAGGAGAAGCATCTCCTTTCAATTTGAAACTATAATTTTTTATATCTTTGCTTTTCCAAAGATTCCATTCGGATTTAAATTTTTCCTTATCAACACGAATATCAACGTCAAAAGAATTTGAAGAAGAACTAGGCAACAATTGGTTTCCATACGGCTCTTTTTCAGGAAAACAAGAGCATAAAATCAGACAAAAAATTGTGAGTAGGTATTTCATAACAGTGCTCGCCTTAATCATTTAATATAGTAAAATCAGAAGCAGTTACTTCATGTTTCGTAGTTTCAAATAGACAATCTTCCGATATTTTCCCAGTAGGCTTAGAGCGTTTAATGTAGTGATATTTTTGGTCATATTCTACTTCATACCCCCATGAAACAAGACAATTCTTAAACTTTGTTTGTAGGATAGATTCCCAATCCTTTATATCATCGTATATTTTTTGATACATATCAGATATTGAAATAAATTCAGGTTCCACATTTGGGGTTAGGATAATTTCAGTGCCCGGATAAGTTATGCCAATATATTCATAGGAATCCATAATACCATTTTTTACGGTTATTTTAGCTTCATAAGGATACATTGGTATTGTTCCAATTAATTCATCTTTGCTTTTAGCTTTTGGTCTTGGAAAGAAGTCAGCATCAAGTTTTCCTTTCAATTTGAAACTATAATTTTTTATATCTTGACTTTTCCACATATCCCATTCGGATTTGAATTTTTTCTCATCAAAATAAAAAGTAGGAGTTTTTTCTTTTTCAGAAGAGCAAGAACATAAAATCAGCAAAAAAATGGAGAGTAGGTATTTCATATATGGGTCTCCTTAATCATTTTATAGTAAAATCCGAAACAGTGACTTCGTGTATATCGAGAATACCAACACAATCTGAATCCATTTCCCAAGTAGGATCATAGCGTGTAATGTAGTGAAATTTTTTGTCATATTCTATTTCACACCGTATTGAAATAACACAACCGTTTATCCATGTTGGTATTGTACGTTCCCATCTCTTTATATCGTCGTATATTTTTTGATACATATCAGATATTGATGTATATTCAGGTGGTTCAGGAATTACTCCATTTTTCTGAGTTTCGTCGATATATTCAAAGGAATCCATAACGCCATTTTTTACTATTATTGCAGCTGTATTAAACACAAAATAAGGAGGTTTTTTCAATGTGAAACTATAATTTTTAATATCTTGGCTTTTCCAAATATCCCATTCAGATATGAATTTTTCCTCATCAAAATAAAAGTCAGGTGGTGGGAAATGTGGTCTGGAAGAACTTGACCTAGTATAAGCCGAAGAACTTGAACCTAGAGAATCCAGAGGATCCAGAGGCTCGGTACCAACTATGCAAGAGCATAAAATAAAGCAAGCAATTAAGAATAGGTATTTCATAATTAGTGACCTCTTATCTAGATACTCTGGTAATTAATACATTTTGAAAATCGAAATTACTAGAATCATGAAATGGATCAAAAACACCGCTTAAATAATAACCATTAGCATCTCCGTCCCAACCCCAATTATTATGTGTATAATAATTAGAGTTGTTAGAACCTTTTGCTAATCCATCAATAACCCAAACATGGCATTTGCCGTTAATATAAGAACAATCTTTTGCTATAAAAGGACGTTTCACTAAAGAATTTAAACCAAGCTTAATCGTAGCTAAATCATAAGGGTAAGGGGCCGAACTTGAGATAGAAAATCCAATATCTGATAAAAAAGATAATGTAAACAGCATATTGGTCAGGCTGCCTGTGCACTCATAACCCATAAGAACACCGTCACCTATTTGTTTAAATAAATCTGCCACCATAGCTCTTGCGGAAGCTTTTAACAATTTGTCGGCTATGTTATCTGTTGGAGATGTTTCAAAATCACTGCTATCCTTGTATTTCTTCAATTTTGTCCAGCTATAAGAAGTGCCACTGCCTAGGGAGGTAGGGTATTCCAAATAAGACATAATTTGCGCCACTGCTGTTGCCGCACAACCTGCTGGAACTTTGCCATTACTAGTTTGTGAACAGCCTTCATATTCTAAATTATTATTAAAAGGCTTTTTTTGCCCCCATCTAACAGTCACAAGTGGTCTTGTAACGGTATCAAGAGAACCTAAGTAAAGCCCTTTTTGATTTGCCGCCACTTCCTTCCCTTCATCAGTCTTGCCATATTTTGCAATGGATTCCAACATATAACCTTCCAATCTCTCCAAAAATAACTTCAAACCCGGATTATCCGTTTCGCCATTGACCAAAGAACCACTTTCTGTGAATGCCAGCAACGGACTTTCAATTCTCTTATCATTTGAGATAATAACATAACCAGAAGAATCTCCAAAATTGAAAACATAAGCCAAAGTATCTGAAATATCAAGAGTGCGATATTCGCCAGATTTCATCATAGAAGATTTAATATCGCCAAAACGCAGAATAGAAACCGAATTCACCGCCCTGCTTGATTTGGATTCCGAAGGATGTTCTCTGTCTAAGAAAGCAATGGCCTCTCCTACCAGATTTGTGGCCTCTGCCATATCAATACGGTTACTGGGATTTGGTTTCTGCATATTGGCAAGAGGTTCGCCACCATATAAATTATCACTTGGCAAATTTTCCTCGGAACACGAGAAAAGAAAGGCGAGGGAAAATAGAACGCACATTTTAAGTTTGAGGGAGATTGTCATTTGGACCTCGCTGATAGTTATATATTAATAATATATATTTTTTTTTCATAGAAAAGAATGGAAACAGCGTGGAATGCACTTAAAACGACGTGAATAGCAAAAATATCACACAAATTTCACACAATATTTTCAAATTCCCCATCAATAACTGTTTCACGTGAAACAATTATGAATGCCGTATTCGGAAATAGGGCAAAATGTAAAACTATAGACAAATGTAATTGCATATCTACAATTATTTGCAACGAAATAAATTACTGCTCTATGGAAGGATGTCCTTGGGGAACTTTTAGCTCTTTGGATTCAATTATTGTTTTCAGATTTTTAATTACAAACTCAACGCCTCAATAAAATATACTATTTTATCTCGTAATTGTTCAATGCTAAAATTACAATCGTAATAATCATAACCTTGTTTAATTTCTTGCCCCCAATTATTATCATTATTCATTATATGTTTTTTTATATAATCTGCTTCTGATAAATCTTCATTTACTACATCATATAAATTTTTATCTCTAATTAATCTATATATAGCATAATAATGTGCTGCTATTTGAAATGCTAATTGTTCTAATTCTATTTTTATTTTCATAATAAATTCTCCTTTTATATTAATATAGTAAACGCTGATTAACTAGCAAAAGGGTTTAGGGTATGGGGATTGGGGTATAGGCGTTTCACAAAAAACGGCTTAAATTCGCCAAAAAGAGAGTCTTTAAGTTAATCATTAATTACTATATAATTCCCTTTTACTTCATCAAAATCGTAAAATTGAACAAAGTGGAAATGGTGCACATAAATACACGCCAAATCTTGGTCATAGCTGAACATTATAAGTATCATAATTCACTAATGGGTTTGCGGCTACATTAGGATTATTTTTAATAATGCTATAATATACTCTAATCAATGACATAATTTTATCATATAATTCAAAAAATTTAGCATGAACTAATTCATCATTAGGCTTACGATTTTCTTTTTCAATTTTTGCGCAAGAATTTATAATATCTATTTCGCAATTTAATGTATTCATTCTCGGCTCATTTATAATACTTTTTTCAGCTAGAATAATATTTTTCAATAAGTTAAGATTATTTTCAAATTCAATTATTGAATTTTCAGTAATATTTAATAGCATTTTCAAATCATTATTAAATTCAGTTATCTTATAATCGGTAGTCCATCTATTTGGCCAAATATTACGATGCAATTTCTTTAAATTAGACAAAGAGTCGTATGCTTTCCAATACGACATGTGAACCGGATTATTTTCGTCTAATTCAATCATATTATTATATAACATAAAAGATGCAGAATCTCACTAAAAAATACAAAAAATGTGGCAAATTAGGCTTTAATGCACAAATTACTGCCCTTTTGTGCGGGTTTTGCATAATATGTTATATTGTTTCAAACGAGAAATTTAAAGCTAAATAATTTAGTTACGGGCTTGGTGTAAGTTATGTATATAGTTCCCAATTGTTTTTCTAAAAATATTGTGAAAAAAATGCGAATTTTATACAAAAAAATAGAAATTAACAACGATTATTAGATTATGCTCCAAAAAAATACTATATTATTAGTATATGGAAATAAAGAAAATAGGACTTATTGCCACGGTAGCGGCTCTCGGTGCTATGTCTTGTGCCGATTTACCCAAAACCAATGAAACGCGGTATTGGGGTGAACCTTCTTATGTTGTCGATGAATTTGAAAATCTCGACAATGCAACACGCAAAGAAACAGAATACAAAGCCGATTCCATAATCAAAAAATACAACACCAAATTCGCCGAAGATTGCATCCCATATTCAGAAGGTCAAAGACAAGGTAGCCGCAAACGCATAGATTGCGTAACTTTCAAATGACGTTTCACGTGAAACATCATTTGATTATTTCGGATATTCTATTCAAATACAAATGTTCCTTTAAAATATGCTCCCTCGCATTTTTTATGATTTCTTGTTTTGCCGCTGGATTTTTCATATAAAATTTTGCCAAATCTGTATATTCTTCGGGGGAATTTGCTACGCATATTGCGTTTTTGGGGAATAATTCAAATAAATCACTTTGGTCATCGCTAATCACAAAACGTTCGCAAAGGGGAATATCAAAAACCCTTTGATTGACAGCGGAGGGCATTTGGCAACTTGTTATGTTTATGTGTATGTTTCCGCTGGAATAATGAGAACATAAACCGCTCCGATAATCTATATCGGGGAAGGTTTTTATTTTGTTGCCAAATAAGTTTTTCCAGCCATTAGGGTCTCCGGCAAAAACCAAACCTAAATCTAACAAAGGTTTCAAACACAAACGCCGCTTTTCAGCAGAAGCCAAATGTATGCAATAACTGGCAAACCACGCTTCGGCTTTGGTATCGGCTGGAATTTGCTGGGCAAAAATTTCCCTTACCAAAATTTGCTCTGCGGCACTTTGTGCTATAGGCAGGGCTTCTTCTTTATTGTATTGAACGTGTTTCCAAATATCGTCTAAAAAATTGCCGGCTATGGCAGAGCCGGTGAACATCAAATCGTAAAGAGGCTTCTTGTTTTGCGGATAAAATAAATTGGTATCTCCGGCAAGGGGTAGCCACTCCGCTTTTGCGAAGTTTTTTTCCAATAACCACGGAATATAGGCTTTTTCCCAAGTCCATGCCACTATGTTTTTGCATTGCTCCCTGCTGAACAAACAGGCTATGGGGCGGGGGTCATCTACAAACCAAATATGCACAGGCACGGAAAACCTATTGCAAACAGATAGCAAAATTCCCTCTGAATCTATGCCTTTTGCATTTACGCTGAGTACAAGGCGTGGAGTGTTTTTTTGAAACAGCTCCATAAGCAAAGATTCTTGCTGAACAGGGTCTTTGCTCTGCTGCGGGAGAGTTATGCAAGGTATTTGCAATTCTTTTATGGCATTTAATATTTCTTGCTGCAAAAAATGAGTGCCAAATGGGAGAGCTATGGTCTTTATCCCTGCTTCTAGCGGGGTGGCAGCGAAGCTGACGGGGTGTGCCATAGCAAGTATAGTTTTTAGTGTGGACTCGGCTTGGGCGGCACAATATCTAGCGGCTGCGGGGTGCCGGATTACTGTTATTTTATTGTTTTTGAATATATTTTCAAATTGAGATAGGTCATCGCTGAATAGGGCTACGGTTTGATTGGTTAATTTTTCTTTTACAATATTCAGGTTCTCGGCAAAGGCATCGCAGATGATTATCAGGTGGATTTCGTTTTTTGTAAAATCGTTTAAAAATTCCAGATGATAGCCTAGACCTGTGCCAAAGGCAAAGATAATTCCACCAAGGGAATTGGGCCTGAACCAGTTTCTTTCTTGTTCTGGTTCCAATGCGCTGTGCAAGAGCCGTTCAAAGCCATCGCCGTAAATGCGAGCGCTTAACTGCCCTGAAGAGGCATTAAAATGCTCGCAGCGCATTTTATTTTGCTATTTCAGATGTTGGAATGCCTTTGTGGTCGCTGGCTTTTTCGTGCAGTTTTAAAAGTTGTGCTTTCATTTTTGAAATAGCCACATCCAAAGCCTTGCCAAAATTCTCTTCTTCTGCAGAAGCCGCAAAGGGCGAATGTCCTTTTACGCTGGCGGTTATTTCAACCTTGCGTTTTAGCTCAATGCCATTTGCAATCTTTGAAATGCCTTCTACCACCACAGTAAAATCGGTAACTTTATGGAAAATTGTTTCCAGCTTGCCAATCTCGTTTTGAATAACAGTCTGGAATTTAGACGCAGGCTCATCCAAGTGCCTAACGGTAACATTAATGGGTGTATTGCTCATAGTTATGGAATATAGTAAATTAAAAGTCACATAATATCTACTTTGTAGTTAAGCTCAGCATTAACTGCTTCGCATTCATACTCGTGTTTATAATTCGCCCTTATCTTAGCGAGTTTAAGTCTCTTCGCATCAGACTCAGAATGAGCTTTCGCTACATTCAAATCTAATACAGAGATTCTACTATGTCTTTTTCCATCGCTGTTTATAGCAATTTGTGCTGTTTCTGCTTTCTCTTTAGTGGTAAAAATACCCAAGATTTCTTGGGTATGGCATTCTGTATCTACATCTGCTATTGTAAATAAGACGGCATATACTTTCATATTTCCTCCTCAATGAATTTGCCAACTTGTACCCATAGGTCTTGATTGAATATATAGAATTGTATATTTACTAGCAGGAATTGTGGAGATTAAAATGGATTTTATTTGGACTGCATTTATAAGTATTTTAGACGGCTTACTAGGCCCAGACGAAAAGAAAAAGAAAGAAGAGGATTCTAAAATCGCTCTTTATTCCACAATTTTGCATAACAAGAATAAGAAAAAGTAAAATTTACTAAATTATCCATTATGCCTCGTATAATTCAACATCCTAAAAGAACGCTTTGGGTGCAATCTTATGTTCCTGAAGCAATTCGCGGTTTATTTACCACTTTGCGGCATTTTTTGCGGGGGCTTTTCAAATATGAAACCCTGCCTACAATTCCGTATCCAACCATAAAAACACCCATACCCAAAAACTATCGCGGAATGCACCGTTTGCTAAAAAGGGCAGATGGCTCGCCTCGTTGCGTTGCCTGCGGAATGTGTGCGGCTGCTTGTCCGGCACGTTGCATTAGGGTGGATGGAGGAGAGTCTGCGAATGGGCAAGTGGAAAAAAAGGCGGTTCGATTTGAAATAGATTATTTGGCTTGTGTGTTTTGCGGGCTTTGTGTGGAGGCTTGTCCGGCAGATGCCATAAGAATGGATACGGGGGTAACTTCTTTTGTACACGACTCACGTGAAAAATTTATAACAAATATGCAAGATTTATCTAAGGCAGGTTAATATGTTTTCAACAATTCTCTTTCTTTTGTTTGCGGCTGTGTGTCTCGCTAGTGCTTTTGCATTGCTAATTTCAAAGCACCCGATAAATGGTGCAATGGCTCTTGTGCTCAATATGCTTTCGCTTGCGGGTATTTACACGCTTGCTCACAGCACCTTTTTAGGTGTTTTGCAAATTCTGGTTTATGCAGGCGCGGTTATGATGCTCATAGTATTTGTGATTATGGTACTTAATGGAGCAAGAGAAACAAGATTGCCGAGAATGGATAAGCTTGGTGCAAATTCTGTTTTGGCAGTTTTTTGCGGGGGATTGCTTTTGCTGGCTGCCATTTATAATACAAATTTATCAGAAAATCCAGAAGCCGTTACAGGAAGTGTTTCGGCTATTTCCGAACATCTCTTTGATACCAGCTACAGAGTTTCTATGAATATCCCCGGAGGATATTTTATTTTATTTGAACTTGTAGGTTTTATTTTGCTTTCTGCGATGGTGGGTGCTGTATTTTTAGTTAAGAGAAAAAAATTATCAGGAAAGAATGAATAACGACAAGCTCATAGGAAGCATTACCATAATAGCGGTATTGTTGGTTATTGTATATTTAGCCTTTTCTATATGGCAAAATGAAAGAAGAGCGAGAAATGTTGTATTGGTGCAGTTTCCAGAAATGGGAGCTTTGCAAAATGGAGATGTTGTTGCCATTAGAGGCTTTGCAATAGGTCATATTGTTTCTGTTACCAAAGCAAACGATAAAGCCTTAGTTGAAATAGGTTTGGAAGAACCTAGAATTTTTCGCAAAGATACCAGATTCAGAAATGTTAGCCCAAATATTATGGGCAGCCGTAGCATTATAGTTGAACCAGGGAAAAAAGGAGAATTGGTATCTAAAGACTATGTTTTTGATGGAGAATTTGAACCGGGCTTTGCAGAAATTTTGGCACTTGCCGATGTTGCGAAAAAACAGGTTGCCGCTCTTGTGGAGTTTGTTCGCGCTTTGCATAAAGGCGATGAAAAAAATCCCTCTTTGCAAAAGAAATTAGAAGATATTGTGAAAGAATGCGAAGATTTGCTAAGTGCTTTGTCTAAGGCTATAAATACCGTTGAAAGTCAAACTATGGGGGCTTTGAATAAAGTCTCCGATTATGCCGTGCAAATATCGGATGCTAGTCTCAAAATAGACAAATCTTTGGATACAATCAGGGTTCAGGCAAAAGAGGGAATTGAATCTGCGGATAAAATAATCTTGTCTATTAAGGAAGCAATAGAAAATCTTGACAAAATTATAATCCAATTTGAAAGCAGCCCTGTTACTGTGGCTTTGCTAGACAAAAAAGAAATAGTGGATGACATAGATAGTTTGCGTTCTTCATTGCAAGCATTCATAAACAGTATTGATAGGAAGGGTATAAAAGTTTATGACGAAAACGGCAAGCGAAAAAGTATGATTAGCTTAAAAAACATTCATCTTCTAAGGGAAACGGCGAGAAGCAAAGCTAAAAAACGCGCCCAAGAAGGAAAATAGAGGTTACTTTACTATATTATAAAAGAAGGTTATATTATGAAGCTCCGAACAAGAATTGGTGTTTTTTTCTGCTTCATTGCAGCGTATGCAGCCCCATATAATGGCGATGAATTTGAGTTCAGCCAGCCAGATGGGTCTAGTGTTGCAGTACTTCTTTTTGGTGATGAATTCCATATAGATGCCGAAAGCGTCGATGGTTACACATTAATTCGCGATGATGAAGGCTGGATTTGTTATGCAAAACTTTCTGCAGACGGGAATGAATATGTGTCTAGTGGCATACACTATACTGGAAAAAACACTTCGCTTAGTAGCATTAAAAAAAAGATACGCATTAATTCCAATTCACTTAAAGAAAAACGGCAGAGAAAAAAAGAAGCCCTTGGAAATGGTGAAAATGAATATCGATTATCAACACAAAAACTTGCAAAAAATAGCAGCAACTTTCTGTCTGCCCCTGTGGTTAACGATACCACGTATGGATTGGTGCTAATTATAAATTACCCAGAAGACAACAAAAAATCAAGCCTCACCGCAGCCCAAGTTGAAGATGCTTTAAATAGCCCCACCAATAGCAATTCTGTGTGGAGTTATTATTATGATGTTTCAAATGGAAAATTAATGTACAAGAATATTTTTTCCACAATTGTTACGGTAGATAAATCTTACAGTTATTATGATGACTCTTCAGAATACAAACGTGTTCCAGAACTCATTACAAACGCACTTCTCAAGTTCAAAGCCAAACTCGCTGAAGAGCCGGAACTTAGCGAGGCATTTGATAAAATTACAACTTATATGCGAAATAACAGGCCAACCGCTTTGGCACTAAATGTTCTCCACGCTCACAGCCCAAGAAATTGGGCAAAAGGAACTTGGTCGCATAAAGGGTGGTACACCGGAGGTCCTCCAGGGGATGGCTCTCAAAATATATATCCTTCGGTAAATGGGGTGTATTTTTATGATTATCAATTATCAGCACTGAGCGGCAGAAATTTTAATACAATGTCAATCAGTACCATTCTGCACGAAAACGGTCACATGCTCATGGGCTGGCCCGATTTATATAATTACGATAACACCATAAAAGATTATGTTGGATTATATGATATAATGAATACCGGAACTGTTATGCCAAATCCATATTTGAGGGACAGGGCAGGATGGATAGATGTAATTGATATTACAAATGCCAATACCAAACTATCGCATATTGCAAATAGCCACACGGCTTATGTTTATAAACGCAATAGCAACGAAATGTATTATATAGAATCACGTGCAAAAACCGGTCGCAGTGCCGGCATTCCGGGTGCTGGGCTTATAATATGGCACATACATACAAAGGGCGATAACACAACTTTGAATAGCAAAAATCCTTATCCCCAAGTGGCTGTTGTGCAGGCAAATGCAACAAGCTCCGATTGGATTAATTGGGGTTCTGCAAGTTCTAGGGCAACTTTTGTGGGACCTGATAGAGCAAGCTTTAGCGAGAACAGCATTCCTGCAGCCAAGTATTACGATAACACAATGTCTTCAATAAATATATCGGAAGTTAGTGCAGCCGGTAGCGTAATGACTTTTAGAATAGAAACAGATAGTCCCTTGCCATCGTCTAGCAGCAAAGCAGATTTAACATCAATTAACCCATTGCAAACAGCAACCCTCAAAATTAGCGTACAAACAATAAACAACTCTATTGTACTAACAAATATACCAAAAAATGCAAAAGTGGAAATATATAACCTACAAGGCAAGCACGTGTATTCATGCTATTCTGAAAATTCCCAAATTCTGAGAATACCAGTTCAGACAAAAGGAATATACATCGCCAAAATAAAATTTAATAAATAATATGCCTGTTCAAATGAACATATCTCAAGGAATGCAGATAGACCAAAAACTATCTGCTCAAACAATAATTACATCGCAAATTTTGCAGATGAATTCCCTAGAACTAGAAGCCGCCATTCAGCAAGAACTAGAAGTAAATCCCCTTTTGGAAATGGATGATAGCAGCGATGAAGAAACTGAAGAAACGAGTGATGAATATAGCACAAACGATATAGACAAAGGAATTTTAGACGGACAAGATAATAACTCCGACTTAAATTGGGACGAATATTTCCAAGATGGCTTTAAAGATTCTGAACCAGAGGATTTTAGCAAAAGAGACCCAGACGAAGATGATTGGGAACGCCCACAGAGTTATGATTTGGATATTCAGCAATATCTGTTAAACCAAGTTAAAGACAGAAATTTGCCAATAGATGTATATGAATGTCTTGAATATTTAATAGGTTGTGTTGGTGATAACGGATTTTTATCCGATGCAAACGAGTCTATGGAAAATTTTGCGGGAAGTTCAGGCAAAAATTCTCTGTTCAAAGCCATTGATGCTGTTTTGCAAAAAGAAAAGCCGCTGAAAAAAGCTCCCAAAGAGGTGAGAGAAGCCTTTGATGTTTTGCGCAGCCTTGAACCTCCCGGAGTGGGAGCTTTTGACCTCCGCGACTGTCTTCTTATTCAGGCAAAAAGAAGCCCAGATTTTTCAAAAACAGCCATTGAAATGCTGGAAAATCATTACGATTTGTTAGCCGATTTGCGTTATATGCAAATTGCCAAAGCGATGAATATTTCCACCCAAGATGTTACCTTTGCGATAAAAGAGCTTGCAAAACTTAATCCAAGACCGCTCGCACAAATTCCTGTTTCCAACTTGTCTTTTGTAACACCTGATTTTATTGTGGAAAGAGAACCTAATGGTTCGTTTAGCGTACAACTCAGAGATGGTACAAAAGCAAAATTGAGGATAAACAGTTCCTATAAAAATCTGTTAAAAACAAAAAGTGTGAGCACCGAAGAAAAATCTTGGATAAGAAACAAACTGAACTCTGCAAGTGTTTTTATGAGAAGCATAGAAAGCCGCAAAGAAACCATGCTTTTAGTTATGAATGCCATTGTACGCAGGCAATACGATTTTTTCGCCCGCGGTCAGCAGCATTTGAGACCTATGATTTTGCAAGATATAGCAAACGAAATAAACAGGGATATCAGCACGGTAAATAGGGTCACAAACGGAAAATATGTTCAAACTAATTATGGTGTTTTTGAACTAAAAAAATTCTTCTCTTCCGGTGTTGCCCAAGATGACGGCACCGAAGTGAGCAATGTTAGAATAAAAGACAGCATTAGGGACTTGATAAACAACGAAAACAAGAAAAACCCCCTTTCCGACCAAGAAATAGCAGAACTTTTAGAAAAACGCGGTTTAAGGGTTGCAAGGAGGACTGTTAATAAATATCGCGAAGCGATGGGAATTTTGCCGGTTAAGGTGCGGAGGGGGAGGTAAGATGTTATCGTTTATAGGGTGTATTGTTTTATGCGGCACTATCTCCTACATTATTATTGTAATCAAACAAAAAATAATCAAAAGATATGAATCCGAAATGAACCCAAATAATTTTATCATTCGCCAACCCAAAGCAACCCGTATATTGTTAATAATTTTAAATTCCTTTTGGTTGACTATGACATTATATTTATTATTAGAAGATGGCATAACAGGCTTCTTCTTTTATTTTCTTGGAATATCATCATTAGTTCTCACACTCACAATCGTGACTAACAGGTGGAAAATAACAATTGAAGATAATCAAATAACATACACGCCTCTTATTGGAAAAACAAAGTCATTTGCTTTCAGCGACATAACTGCAGTAGAACGCGGATTCTCGTCTCAAAGAGGTTCAAATGAATATATCAAAGCATATCGATATAACGAAAAGTTGCTTTCTCTCACGGATGCCTGTGCTGGTTTTAATGTATTATTTTCGCGTTTTGAAAATGCTGGGGTGTATATCTATGACAAAAGAAAATAGTGGTTGTAGGGGTGGTTCCTTTATTCCTTTTATCCTCTCAAAATCTCATTTTATCCTTGCAAATGCAAAAAAAGCGGAAAAATCGCTATTATTTACCTAGTTTTGATATTGGAATCAAATAAAAAGGTGTAATATGAAATCCTTGTTTGCGCTCGTAATCATTGTGGCTGCCCTTGCGGGTGCTTTTGCTCTGCTTAATCATAATAAAACCACAAGAATGGAAACGCTTTCGCAACGCAAAGGCGTTGTTATGGAAATTCCAGTTAAGCTACATACGGTTCAAACACAGAGTTTGGAGCGCAAAATAAAGATAACTGGCGTTCTCTCTGCCAAAAGGCAGGTTATTGTTCTTGCAGAAACAGCGGGGCAGGTTAAGAGTGTTTATAAAGAAGTTGGAGATGTGGTTCAGCCCGGTACCGCGCTCGCTTTTGTGGATGCTTCCGTTATAGCCACGCAATTTGAAACAGCCAGAGTTTCTCTTTTGAACAATCAGAGGGATTTGGAGCGTTTTCAAAAGCTCGCACAAAGTGGGGCTGCAACCCAGCAAACCGTGGATAATCTGCGTTTGGCAGTTGAGGCGGCAAATGCAAATGTTGTGGCTTTAAAAAAACAGGTTGAAAACACAACCATAAGAAGCCCGCAAAAAGGCGTTATTGTTCAGAGAATGGTGGAAATTGGCTCGGTTGTTGGCGGCGGTGCCCCAACATTCAAAGTTGCTGACCTCTCCGATATGATTATGAAAATAGGGCTAACAGAAATGGAAATTGTACAAATTAAGCAGGGAATGCCGGCAACTATTCATATAGATGCTTTGGGCAAAGATTTTAAAGCGGTTATTAGCAATGTTGGTATAGCCGCGGATATGAGCGGTCGCTATGCTGTTGAAGTTATGATTAAAGACCCTTCTGTGGAAAAGGGAGAACTCCGCCCAGATTTGGCAGGGAGCGTTTCTTTTGATTTACCGCCTATGGAAAATGTTCTAGCCATTCCAAGAGAGGCTTTGGTGAATGGAGTAAAAGACCCAAAGGTTTACGTGGTGGAAAACGGCAAGGCAAAGTTAAAGAAAATTTCTCTGGAACTCGTGGAAGGCTCCTTTGCCATTGTGAGAGATCTTGGTCTTAATGTGGGTGAGCATATAGTTTTAACTGGACATCAGAATTTATTTGAGGGAGCTGCCGTGAGGATAATAAAATGAATATATCCGAGCTCTCAATTAAACGCCCCACATTTATTGTGGTGGTGTTTACGATTTTTGCATTTTTGGGTGGGCTGAGTTACAGCAGTTTGCGCTACGAAATGATGCCAAACATAGATTTGCCCATGTTCATTGTTGTAACGGTTTATCCGGGTGCAGCTCCTTCGGAAGTGGAAAATTCCGTTACCAAGATTATGGAGGGAACGCTTTCTTCTGTGCAGGGCATGGATTTTACGCGAAGCATTTCGCGGGAAAATGTATCTCTTGTAATAGTTATGTTAAAACAGGGAACAAATACCGATGTTGCCTTAAATGATGCCTCAAGGCTTGCAGGTTCTGCAAAAACCTCTTTGCCAGACGAAGTTTATGACCCGATGGTTATAAAAATAAATTTCAATGCAATGCCAATTATGAATTTGGCTGTGAGAGCAGATAATATTTCTGCAACGGAGTTGTATGATTTGTTGAATTACCGCATTATACCGGAATTTTCCAGCATTCTCGGAGTGGGAGAAGTATCCATAATGGCTGCCTCTCAACGTGAAATTCAGGTGAATGTTGACCCTGCAAAATTACAATCTCAAAATTTATCCCTTTTGCAAGTTGTGAACACGGTTAAAACAAATAATATGAGCTTTCCGGTTGGTAACATAAAAACGGATAGTTTAACGAGTTCCATAAGGCTTTCTGCAAAATACTCAGAAATAAAAGATATAGCCAATACCATAATAAAAAGAAACGGAGATGGTTCTCTGCTAAAAGTTTCCGATATTGCAGAGGTTACAGATGCAGTTAAGG
>Ga0268262_10000369_pt1 | contig 60355 bp, 23 predicted proteins | sample TergutNc150P3_FD_190354 | JGI IMG/M metagenome (GOLD analysis project Ga0268262, IMG submission 190354) | Nasutitermes corniger P3 segment gut microbial community from laboratory colony in Florida, USA - Nc150 P3 (SPAdes) (version 2) | ecosystem: Host-associated > Arthropoda: Insects >... | reverse complement strand
AGAGCTGAGAAGCCTTGACGGATTTACAATTCCCGCCAACTTAAGGTTAAAGAAACTTGATTTAAGCTCGATGATAAGGGAAAATATCGATATTGCCGCGATGGCTGACGGACAGTACAATGTCGCGATTATCGCCGTTGACAGGGCCGGAAATATGACGCGTCTTTCACGTAACGTGCAGATGGCGCGGCAGACGTACAGAAACTATATAGAAATCCTTTACCCGCTTGAAAACGAAGAAACCAGCGGTGAGTTTAACCTGTACGGTTTTGCGGGAGGCGCGAATCCGGCGGGAACGGCGACAATAAGGGTAAATGGAACGGATTTGGACACGGTACCCGTAGACGAGTCAGGTTATTTCGTATTCAAGATGAACGCCGAAAAACTCAATACGGGGGTTAATGCCATTACCGTAAACAGCAATTTTGGCGGACCTACTGTCGTATCATCGCGGGCATACAATTTGGTTTACAGAAACGGCGGACCATGGGTAACGATAGACAGCTTTAAATTTGCCGAATTCGCATACGAAAGACCGTATCTGTACGGACGCACGGGGTATGTATTATCGGATGAAGATCAGGAACTGCTTAAAGACAAAAAGCTTGACAAGGCGGTTAAAGCCAGAATCCTGGCAAAGACTCCCAATTTTACGGAAATAAGTTTTGATAACGGAAGATCGTTTATAATGACAAGCAAGGCGGCGGCAAAAAATGTTGATTACCGTTACAGGTTGGAAGACGGGGAAATGCCTGAAGGCTACCATTATATTGTAGTAAGAACAACAATGAAAAACGGCGAATACGCCCTGACAAGAATGTTAGTCCAAGTTGACAAGACAAAGCCCGTGATCCGTCTTATTTCACCTGAAGCCGGAAGCAGATACAATCAGAAAATCGCCTATTCGGCGTCCGCTACCGACGACATTGAGCTTGTAAGCCTTACATACCACCTCCGCAAAGGAGACAAAGCCGCTTACGAAGTGCCGGGTTTCCTGCAGGGACTCTATATTGAAGGCGTGATTCCCCCGTTCTTAAGACAGCTTTCCATTTCAAACGGTTTTGACGATTGGGTTCCTACAATGCCATTCGCAGGAGGCGCGACATACACTGATTTCGGCCTTGGGCTAAGCTTCTTTGACGACAACGTAAAAATTCAAGGACAATACGGCTTCCTGACGCAGGACCTATACGAGGCTCTTGGCGGTGAAGGGGCGGTTCGTTACGGCGGAGACGTTATAGGAATTAAGATACTTGCAAACATATACACATTGCCTCTTGGCTCGGTATGGGGACCTGACTTTGACTGGCTTTACGCCTCGTTCTCGGTAGGCGCGAATTTTTCGCAGTTTAATTTCTTAAACAAAGAAAATGAAAAGTTTTCACCTAATAAAAAAGGTGAGCCCGTGTATTATACCCAGAGCGGCGCGGCGACATGGTTGAGCGCGTTGTTGTTACAAATAGAATTCCCAAAAGTGACTATTCCAAAGAAGAAAGCTTTAAGGACGTTCAGCTTGTTTACGGAAGGACAGCTATGGTTCGTACCAACCGACGTTGATGCCGAACAAATGAATATACCGGTAATGATTCCGCACGTAATGATGGGGCTGAGAATTTACATATTCTAAAATGAGAAAGGGGCTGCCGGATGGCAGCCTCTTTTTTTTAACTTATTACGCGAAGAATCCACACAAAGAACACGAAGAAACAAAGAACACAAAGAGGGAAGGGGAGAGATTGTATCATATCTTGACAAAAGGCATACAAGGGGCAAATATATATTATGGTTAATTATGATGAATATATATTTGTAGTTCCGGCGGTTATTTCAGAATCAGGAGAAGAATGTTTTTTGAAAACCATTTATCCAAGCCGTAAATACACACAGAAATATTTAAGAGGAATAACAAATGAAGAAAACAAATAATTTTTTGGATAATGAGGAACGTGACCTGATAAAGTCGCTTGAAACTGAAGAATGGAAGTCCGTTAAAAATATTGAGTCATGGAAAACTATGTTGTCTAAGGCGGCAACCTCCACATTAACTAAAGATCAACGAATGAATATCAGAATTACTAAAAATGATCTTGAAGGAATAAAAATAAAAGCGGTGGAAGAAGGCATACCGTATCAAACATTAATAGCCAGTATTATACATAAATATGTTACTGGAAGATTGATGGAAAAACGTTCATAATATTCACACAAAGAGCGCTATGGAACAAAGAACACAAAGAAAGAAGGGTATGGATTAGCTCAATTTTTTAATAATTATATTAAAATGTTTTTTAATAAGATCGTTACTAAAGTTATTTAAATCTTGTAATATTTCAAGCCAAGAAAGATAAAAATTGTTTTTCTCTTTTGTCAATAAAATATTTTCAAATGATGATATTGTTTTAAAAAATGGAACTGTTATTTTTGATAATTCAATAATATCTTGTTGTGTTTGTATTTGATTATATCCATCTTTATTTTTACCTATACCGCTTTCCAATTTTAATTCTATTATTATACAATTATTATTTGAAATTATTAATAAATCAGGTTTTGCCTTAAATGCCCATCCTATTCTGCAAAGATAGTTATTAGATATTGAATTTTTTTCTTGAATTTCCTTTAAATTTTGTAAATTATTATTATTTTTTTCAGTCCATTTACCTGGAAAACATAAATTTTTATTATTCCAAAACAATGGATATTTGTCCAAAATAATTGGATCAATATAAAAGTGCTTCATACATAAAGAAATTATTTCTTTACGCCTAGCTAATAATTCAGGAGTAAATTTTTTAAAATCACTCAAATCATTCCAATAATCTCTTAAAATTGCAGTTTCAGAATATATATCAAATGATCCATTTAAGTATTCAGGCTTATTTATTTTTTTATTTATTAAGTCAAATAAAAAACACCTGAATTTCTCATCATATATTATAGCGGAAATTAATAAATTGCCAAAATGCCTCTCTTCACGATTAACTTCAAAATATTTCTTATCGTTAAACATAACTATACTCCTAAAATATTATCAAATATTTCATAAATAATATATTACCACGAACCACACGAACCACACGAACAATGATTAAAAAAAGCGGGCAAACGCTTTTGCGTCCGCCCGCTGTGAAAATTAACTCGCTTTAATAATTACTCTTACCTGGTATTGTATCTTTCAATATCGCGCCTTCGTACCATTTATTCGTCATGTAAGTGATAAATATTGAGTTTGAAGCAGTTGTGTAATTCGCTCCTAAAGTAGAACCGGTTGGCGGGGTAAGATTGCCGCTTGTCGGAACGCCGTTACATACAAATTCGCTTACAGATGGGATACTCTCGGCGGGAACCGTCATTACTTCCCAATTGCCTGTAAAGAAATTACCAAATGTTCCGTCTAATACATTGCCAACTGCGGTTATTGTATTTTTTGACCACGCTACCCTGATAGAATTCTTTGATTCCGCAAAGGCGTTGTGTATATATGAAATATAAGGTCTGTTTTCCCTTATATTGATCATAAGTTTTTGACCTGTGGAAAGGAAGGTATCTACTCTGGCTGTTCTAATGGTGGCATCAAAAACGGTTTGAGTAATGGTGCCGGTGGTGGGAACGGCGGCGCTGGGTATGAAAGCGTAATAAAGTCCGCCATTACTGGCATTTACATAGGCAAGATGAATATTATTACTGCCGTCTACAGCTAAATCTACGTGAGTTCCGTATCCTTGAGCTACCTTTCTCGCATTGGTTTGCCAATCAGTATTAGTAATAGTATTTGGCATTATATTATTTGTTGGGTCAGGACCGTATGAGAACCACAAACATTCATTGGTACTGTCATACCATGCGATAACAGGTCGTCCGGTTGATAATAATCCAACCGCGGTATACATACCGCCTTTTGCTGTAGTTGAGTTATCCGCAACAATTGTACCTGCCGTATTTGGAATCGCTGTCGCGTTAGCGTTAGGAATATTACCTGTCCACGGTGAAGTTCCATTTGTATTAGTGCCATTGTTATAACCATAATGTATTATAACAGGATTGGAAGTAACAGCCGCGTCATAATAACTTAAAACCATTCTTCCCGGAACCGATCTGCCATTATTTGGCATAGCGGCTGTTCGTTGAACGGCGACACGCGGTATTTGCGCACGGTAAGGATCACTGCCAAAATCACGCATACGTTGTTTCATAGCCGCCGCGCCTTGAGCCGTTGAACCATTTGCGTTGCCGTCACCTGCTCCTATCGTATTATATACAAGCTGCAAATTACTTTGAGTAGAAGTTATGTTTGAAGCCATTACTGCGTATATGGGAGCCTCAGTGCCGCTTGCAACACCAACGCCGACGGTTGTATTAATAAACCTGTTTGTTTGATACAATACCGTACCATTTCCGGTATCATTATTGGCGAATAGAAGCGTACCAAGCGTGTTTCCAGTATTGGAAAGACCGGCATTATCAATAATTAATTTTAAATTTCCCTGACCGTTAGTTCCATTATATCTGCCCAAAGACACATGACGTACACTATTAGTTGACATTCTCATAAACGGATTTAACATTTCTTTGTCATTAATTACATAACCGGTATTCCATATATACAATTTACGGTCGTTGGTTAAATTATTGTTGTTTGTTCCGTTTGGCTCCCAGTTGTAATGTACCCTGTTGCTTTCGGCTGTATCTGTTCCAGTAAGGAGTTTTCTGATTGATGCGGTATTATTAATAGACGCGGTACGATTACCATCGGTTGTGCTGCCAACCCTTACGGAAAGAGCGCCGGATGTTGCCGTTGTTCCTACATTTGCCTTAATTTCATTTTTGCTGACAATTCTGAAATTACCACTTGCCACAGTATCGTTGGCGTTATATGTAAGAGCCGTGCCATTTATAGTAACCCCCGTTATTGTAGCGGTACCAAGATTGAATCCTTTTATGGTTATTACCTCATCCTCGCGCACGGGATACCAGCCGTTTGCTGAACGCGCAAACGCCGATGATGGAGAATATGCCCCGCTTAACCCTGTAACCACATCTGAAATATACGGGACAATATTGACATTTATCGTTTTTGGAAGTGTGTTTGGCGTGGTAGGTTTATGGTCATTTATTGTAAAAATTATTGCGGGAGTTCCTACCTGATTTGTAACTTCGGAACTGTCCCAGCCAAATTCCCAGTTAATAACATGACCATAATCAAGTGATAAATGTTGTTCAATAATGTTAAAGTACCACGCGTTATTCCCGGTTTCCATACTGGCGGGTGGTCTGGCGCTGGTAAGTTGCCCGCCGCCTGAGGGAGACGAAGCTACCGTAAACGCCGTTCCTGCCCCCGCGCCTCCGTTATAACCGGGGATTGTAACCGTAATGTTTTGAATACGCTGATTATCCTCGGCTCTTCCAAGGAATATCACTTTACCGCTGATATCCGCCCTGCCAGCGGCGTTTATCGTTCCATCCGTGTTATACGCGTATTGTACATAACCTTGTCTTTCAGAGTTGTCTGTTCCGCCCATTATAATGTTTTTATTGTAATCATCTTTGCCAAGGTTTTTTAATTCTTTCGCATCGTGATTTTCCCATGTAATATTGGTTCCTGTTGATTTAAGTCCATATTCCTGTCCAAACGGGGCAATGTCCAATTTCGGGGCGAGATCGTCACTATTATCAATATCCACGGCAAGAAGTACGGCATGCGCGAGCATATCTTTTTCATTTCCGGATGCGACTACCGTATCGAAGACTTTTAAGATAAAAAGCCGTTGATTATGCGTTTGAATAACACCGCCTGTTTTGTCAGAATCTGGTATTCCAGTAAATGATGGAGCTCCGGTAAAATGTATATTATTATAATTATCTACGCCGGATCCAAAATTAAATCTACCTTCCTTTCCTAGATTATATTCGGTAACAGTACCTGTTCCAGCGCCGGGACCGGTAGCTATAAAAGTAGTGCCTCCAGAACTGTTCGGCGGCGCGCCGTATCTTTCCCAGTCCGTCGTTCCGGTTGTAGCGATAGTGTAAACTACGCCTCTTTCCATAGAAGTTGCCGGAAGTTTCGGACCTGTTTTTACGGTAACATAAGTTATACTGCCGTATTTTTCATTGTTACCGCCCGTAGTATTGACCATTATTCTGAAATTGTAACCGCGAATTCTGAATGCAGGTTCATAAGACACATTGCCGTTGTGATTTGTTCCTATGGTTGTCATGTTTTTTCTGAATTCACCGGGAGATGTTTCGCTGGTCCAATCACTAACTGTTCCATTTCCGTCAACATCGGTTCCAATATTAATTTCAGTAATGACAGGCTTATTATTCTGTATGAAGATATCCCTGGTGTAATGCGTGGCGTTTCCCGCCTTATCCATAATAATGTAATGAACCAAATATGGACCGTCCTTAAACTTTGTGGTATCCATATATGCCCGCCATGTTTTATCAACAAGACCAGACCAGAATTCACCCGCTGTTCCATCTCTGTCAGTGTCTTCAGTGCCTTCAGTGTTATCTATAACCATAGCATGTGGAGATTCCCATACGTCTCCTACGGAACTTTTACTAATTAGACGAAGTACGGGGAAGTTGTTAAAGGTGGTGGTTGGGAAACCTGTCCCCTGGCCTTCCTCTCTTACGTTTTTATTGGTTGTCATAAGGGGAATTGTTGTCCACCCTGTCTCTGAATATTCCGGCTTTGAGTATAAAGAATCAGTATTTCCAATTGCTATTCCACGTGGGTTAAGGAAGTTTTTGTTTCCTATTATTTCTCTTCCGCCCGTGTATGATATTGTCGCCTGTTCAAAATAAACTAACATTCTGGCAATATCCTGAATGGCGCCGGATGAATTATCATAGTCTTTTGCCACGCCGGATAAAGTGAATTGATTACCTAAAGCGTCTCTGAATGTTTCTATGGATGTAGTCGGGAAATAATTATCTACGCCGATAATATAAGAATTTCTTGCCGTATAAACCGGCGTACTGTCATCTTGTACCTCAATTTCTAAATTAAGGTAATCTGTTTTTCCAAAATCATAACGGGATTTATAAATGGAATTGTTTATAGTATCAATTGTTATTGTCAGCTCACCTTCCACACGACCCGGGATAACCTCAATAATAGGATCAATTTTTATTCCAGCCGCCACCGCCGCAGGGATATTCTGAGGAATACCGTCCATTATTAAATCATAACGTATATTGTTTATCCAAACTCTAAGTCTTGTAATGCCCTGATCATCGCCAATTAATGTTTTAATATCAAATTTTCTTGACGAAGTTACGCCTTCATAATACGTTTTAGCGACTGTATCACTGTCATTTTGTATAGTTGGAGTTCTGATTGTTGGAACACCTGTATTGAATTTTACATCGCATACCCTAGTGGGACCTACTAAATCCGGTACAGCGTGAAACAACATATCTTTGGTATCAACAGAACGGGCTTCAATTCTTACAGGAACGGATTTATCCTCATTTTCAGGATTAAGTTCGCCATCGATGTTAATATTAACGTACCATCCAACCATCATATCCTCGCTTAATTTTATTGCGTTAAACCAGCCTTCTTTTTCCGAGGCGGCGGTGCTATTGTTAAAAGTGGGGAAATCAGGATTATCAGAATATAATTGGAAAAAACCGGAAGGTATTATATATTTATAAGTACCTTTTCCATTTTCATCATTTTTATCATATCCGGTTCCCGTACCATATTTTTTTATTCTTACCTGTACGGAGTGAACCCAGTTATTGTCGTTTGCGGTACCTGACAACCGTACTTCTCCGCCCACGTCCAAATCGGGGGTAGGATAGCTGATTGAAACCTGCGGCAGATCCAAATCCGGGTCTACGCAGAGTTTGTAGTGTACAATGTGAAAGTTTCCGGCGTAGTCAATAACTTTTATATAAAATGGCAAATAGAATCGTTCTTTGCCTAGAGTGACGGAGTCTTCAACGCCAGTATAATTATACAATTCGCTTAATTCCTGGAATACTCCCGGATTATTATCTTTAAAGCCCTTGGAAAAAGCTTCGGTATATGTCCAAGAGTATACTGAACCGCCCCAACCCGGCTCGGGAGTTGATGTATTTAGCTTGGTGTCATTCCAAATATTACTGTTATTATAATTAGCCGTCCAATATTCCGCTGGAGCGGCATCATCAGTACCGATGGGAAGTTTGCCAATATGATATAAAACATCTTTTATACCGTTTGCTTCATCGTTACGGCCGCCTACGGTTACGGTTCCCGTTGACCACTTTGGAGCTTCAGCGTCAGGATATAAAACAGTATAACATCCGCCTTTATCCGTCAGATTCCCTTCTCTTTTATTTGTTAAAGATACCGGCCTTTCAATTGGCACCTTGGGGGGCGTAATATCATATTGAAAATACTGGTATGACGGAGGACCATTCTTTCCATCTTTATCTTTTGCCACAAGTCTTAAATACATTATCCCTTCTTTTTTATTAACCCAGCTTTTTACATCATCAGGAGTAATGGTAAGGGTAAAATTATAAGGACTTGAGATGGAATGACTTGAACCTAAAATATATGGTCCGCCAATTTCATTTTCATCTCCATCATTTCCATCGGTTATGTGAGCGGTAACGGGAGTTGAAGTTGAAAGCGGATTTGAACAACTTACCAGGAATTTGCACGTAAAATCATTTGCCCCATTGTAGTACTGGGTGCAATCTATTACCTGAGATATTGGAATTGCCGAGGCAATATATTTTATCTCCATAAACTTCTTTTGAACGTCTGCAGGGTTTAAAGACTGTCCGTCCGGTCCGCGTTTATTATCCGTCCTGTTGGGATAGTAATTTTTATTTCCAAAAAGGTCCTTTGTCACTATCCTTATACGGTAATTACCCTGTATAAGGTTAGGATGCGGTTCATCACCTTGTGGCAGACGGTAACCGCCGGGAGCGCTTGAGTCCTCTACTAATTTTTGCATTGGCCATGAAAACTTTTTCGCGGTTGTGCCTTGCCTGTGTTCTTTAGGCAGCATGGACCACCATGTTCCGTATTGACCGCCATTTGTATTTTCATCAGGGTCATCATTATCCCGCTTGGGTATTCCGTCTATATCCACATCCTTATATTCAGCCGGCCAAATCATGATCTTTGGATAGCCTTGCGCGATGCCGTAATTATCCGTGGCAAGCCCTAAAAGTTCAAAGCCAAGGAAAAGAGGATCGATATCTGCCAGATCATCAAGAAAATTGTCATTGTCAAAATCATCATCCGCTACAGCCGGCATATTCAATTTAATTTGCGGGGGAGTATTTTTTATAAAATAGATTATTTCTGTAGTAGTGCTGCTATTGCCATCAACGTCAACGGCCGTAACCCATGCTTTGATGTTGCCGTCTTCCATATCGGTTGTATCAAGATTAACAAACCATTGTTTCTTTTCTTCGTCATATTTTGCCTCAATAGGGGGATGGTCTTTGTTTTTTATATCGGTTTTAATTGTTTCTCCGGTTTTTTTATCAATATATTCAACATCCATGTAAACCTTGGCTATTCCAAATTCTTGTTGGACATCCAGCCAGATTAAATTTTCATCACCTTGAAGAAAATCGCCAGGTTTGGTGTCCGCATCATCCGGAGTTTTAATAACGGGCTTCTCCGTGTTTACCTTTGGCCCTAAACCAATTGAGTTATCACAAGTGGTAAATATAAAAACCGACAGTAAAAGAAATAAAAATACCTTAATAATTGACTTCATAGACTTCCTCCAATTTAAAGACAAAATATTTAATAATTGTACTATTATATAGTATATTATATAGTTTTTTTTTTAAAATGTCAATATTATTTGTATTTTTATAGAGAATTTAAAGAAGCTTTTTATGAAAAGCGGCTCCCTTTACGGAAGCCGCTTTATAACTCCGCCTGTCTTTACTGGCTATGGTAAAGTAACGGCTTGCGTACCTCTGGTGCTGAATTGTAACGAGAAGTTTACAACTCCGTTAGTATAATTTTGATTTGTGATACGAACCCAACGGTGTTTGCCGGGAATAAGCGTATATTCGTTTTTAAGAGCCGACCAACCGCCCCTCTGGTATGCCCATTGCCGAGGACCATATTGCCACGCGTCATTCGCGTTTTGCGCTGTTCCTGTAGCCTCACCACGACCCAGAACCACGTCATGCCATGTCTGGACGCTTATTTCCCATGTTATATATCTCCATGTAGTCCCGGTGGAAAGGTTGGTAGGCGTATTTGTATTTGTAAACCTTAATAACCTTATACCTGCTCTTTTCTTTTCCGTATTAAGTTTGCCGTAATCATCCTGCCAGTTAATCGGGAAACCGGGAACCGAGGAACTTCCAATCGCGTCTCCTCCACGTATCCACAGTTGGTCTCCTGAGCCAATTATTTGTCCAAGATTGCCCGCATTCATATTTTGAATTTCATACGTTAAAACCGTACGGAATGCTATTTCTTCGTATTGTTCGCTGTTATTTGTTGCGCCATTACGGCTTCTTACGCTAATACGCCATACATAACCTTGTACAGCTTCACCGTTTGCCGCCGTACCGACAGTTATATGTGTAAAATTACCTTCTCCTGTAGTGTCTCCTGAAAAACTATCATATTCAGTACCATCTTCCCCTAATGCAGTGACATTCTGTTGATTCACACCATTTAAATTAGTCAGGCTGTCAGCGTTATTGGCGGTATTTTTCCAATTCCAAGTGTTGGTATTTTGATTAGCTCCGCTTCCAGGATTTGAGCCGGTTGAGTCAGCGCCTGTAGCTGAGTGTTCCGCCCCATTAGCAATGTAACGCACTATAGAACCTGGAGTACGGCAGTCAAGACGCGCCCTTGTCTGAATAAGATTGCTGAAATCCGCATTAAGATGCGGTCTGGTAGTACCGCCATTCCCCGTTGCTGTTATACGATCTTCATTTATTTTTTTATCTACCCTGACAAACGGTCTGTTGACACCGGGGGCGGTATAGGCGGCATTACCGCCTGTACCATTATAAAGTTTTGCATCCGACTGGAAACCTAAACTGTCCTGCACAAGCCCTGCGGGAATATCAATGTTGTAAGTCGCGCCAAGCACCTGAAGGGCGTTTGAACCCGTAAGGTTTATTACCAGTTTATCATTGTTTATTGTCACATCCTGAGAGCTTACAGGCAAAGTTACGCTTTCAGCGGCAAGGAAATCATAAGCCATCTGCTCCTCCTGTGCGCTTCCCGCATTATTTGGGGTAACAACGGTTGTATCCGTGTAATTTAGTATAAATTTAGTAGAAGTATCGGGAGCGCTGCCAACAAACCCGTTTGTTCCTCTTGAATAATAAGTGTTAAAATACCTCGCGCTCTTGTACCTGTTGGCCTGTTCTTCCGTAAGAACCGCTGGAAGCCTGTAACCCGCAGTTTGTTGTATTATGTTAATTTCACCGCTTCTCTTGGAAATATTGCGGTTAAATGTAAAAGTAATAGTTCCCGTGGCTTCATCGCCCGATGCGCTTATATCATAAGTTGGGTTCGTACCTGAAAGCGTAAGAGGTTTCGTATCTACCAATATATCTTTTCTGTAGGCTAATTTGTTGTCGTTATCAGTGGGAAGCTTAATAAAATCAGTTACCGTCACATTGTCAGAATCCGTGGCTGTTATGCTAAACGCGTCAACATCAAGATTTTTACCTGCAGGAGTATTATCGTTATTCTGCACATCATATGTAAATGATAATTGGGCGGTACTTCCGTTAGAGGTTGTTACGGTTACAGGCGTACTTCCACTTCCTCTTATGGCATTTAGGGTAATTCTTGGCGTTCCGGTAATAGTCAATGTTTTTCTGAAATATACGGTTATATTTATCGTATCCGACGGCCTTGACGTATTATTTGTATATGTTCCGTTAGGTGTTGAAGAATCAATACGCGTAACAAGAGTGCCCGGGTCCCAGTTTATTGAAACCGGCGCTGAAACCGATGAGATATTTCCAGCCTTGTCTATTTGCCTAGCCCTGACAATGTATTTTCCGTATATGTCCTGCCTAAACGCCGCTGAACTGTCTATCCTTTTCCAATTCATTTCTTTCACGTCAGTTACAGATAACGGGTCTAATGTATATTCAAAATACCCAACGCTGTTAGTTCCGCCTATTGTGTTAGTTCCGCCCGTTGTATTGGCGATTATTGCAAAGTATAAATTATCGCCGTAATAATTTTTAAGGTCTTTAGCGGCGCCTTCGGATTCGCCTGTAATAGTACCTCCGACGGTGTTGGTAATTGTATCGTTATTGGCGGCAGATTTTAACGCCCTGAATGTCGGAATACCGGGCGGTAGGGTATTGACGAATATTCCGGCGCCGTCGTTATTGACGCCTCCGTTAAGCGCTCCATTGGTTGAATCAAACGTATTTGCCGCCTTATCAGTACCGGCAATATCCGTAATCTGCCCGCCTGCAAATGAAGATATAATTAATTTATTATCACGCGTCGTATCGCCTGAGCCAACCGTATACGAGAAAGTAACCACTTCGTTGTTTACTTTTGGAGTTCCGGACGTTTCAACCGTTTTACCGGAAAGCTGTAATGTTAACTGCGGCGGATTTGCCTCCTCCTTGATTTTTACAGGTTCGCTGAACTTAACATTAATATCAATTACGGAACCTAAAGCGTAATGACCGGCTTTATTACTTGAGCTGATACCAGTTACATTAGGAGCCGTCGTATCAATACCGATGTTTTTTCCGTTTGCAAGCGTGTACGGTAAATCTGCAGTAATTGTTTTTACGGGAAGCCTGCGCATTAAATAATTTCCATTCGTGCCTTCAGTACCTTCACTATGGGTGGGATTCATTGTAACCCGTATCTCTTCTTCTGTTCCCGTTCCTGATGTTGATGTCCATATAAACGGATAATTGCCCGCTTCCCAATAGCTTCCAGTGCCTAAACCGCTAAGTCCCGTAACGTCAAGCCATGTATCAGTAGTGCTTTGTCCGGCTAATACATTGTATGTAAAATACTGCCGCGTATTCTGATTAACCTGACCGTTTTTATAGCTTGCAGTTGTCGTACCGCCGCCTGTAACATTCAATGTAATTGAAGGGTTGCCACCGTTCTTTAAACGGACAGGTTTATTGAATTCAATAAAGATATCTATCGCTTTTCCGGCATTGTATGTCTGATCCGCCAATTCACTGGAAATACGGACAAGTCTTAACATATCGCTTTTTATTAACCATGAAGCTCCGTCATCGGAAACATTTCCACCGATATCCGTTACGGTCGCGGATACGACCATTGTATCTTTAAGGTTAGCCAATGGAACGTCGTTTGCCGTAAAGGGGCCTGAGTCTTTAACCGTGGCTACCGCTTTCCATGTGCCATTGTCACTGTTGGAAACATTACCGGTAAATGTTAAGTTGGGTATAACTGTCTGGTTTATGGTAATTATAAATGTATCTTTAAGATACTTATCAAAGTCCAAATATTTTACGGAATCTTCTTTCCAAGTGCCCATTATGGTTATTGTATCGCCGTTCTTAAACTTGGGAATCTCTCCAAATTTCCCCGGTTTTAATTCTTCACCATTACTAATTTCCACTTTGGTTATATTAATATCAGGCCGGGATTCATCCCCTTGGGGCGTATACGTGATAACCGTAGTTTTGGGGGACGGGTTAGACGCCCTTAACAGGAATACCTGGCTTTTTAAATGTTGTTTGCCGATTCCAATATTTAAATCCTCAATAGGCACTTTTATTGAAAAATCGTATTCTATACGCTGTGAGTCAGGATTTATACTGTTGATATATTTAGTTGACAATGTCGGCTTTAACCTCCAAACCTTGTTTGGATTAGAAGCGTCATACTCATATTCTTCCGCATATGTTCCGCCCGGAATTTGATCAAGAGCCAATAGCCAGCCTACATATTGCGCGTCACGGAAATATTCAAGCTGGCGCTGCGCGGCAAATTCTTTTGACTGGGGATTAATCCAGACAAGGCAGAGGGAATCTATTTCCGTAGCGTCGCTTACAATTCCATGTATCTCAAGATAGTCAACATCCGTATCTTCATCCGTTTCTATAAATTTATAGAAAGGCTCCAACGCCGGAGGTTGAATTGGGTCTGGAAAATCCGGGAAAGTAATATCCTGTACTTTAAAAAGGGCTTTAGTAACTTCGCTTTCCTTTCCGCTGACGCTAAGAACTTTAGCCTCTACAATATAAAACGCGGAACGGGGCGGAGGTTCAAACTCCCATGAAAAACTTGTCGAATAGTTATTATTTCCCCTTGACGGATTTTCTCTTTTAATATTTTCATAATCCTGCAGTAAAAATACTTCGCTTTCCTCCAATGAAAATTTTGGTTCGTCTATTTTGAAAAGTGAAAAAGTTACTTCTTTTACCCCCATGGTATGAAACGCGATAGCTTTTATTTTCCTGCCGGGATAAACCAAAAACGCGTTTTCCACATTCTCGCTAAAAGACGGTATATCGTCATAATATTCCGGAGTTTGTAAATCGCCCGTATAGGTAATCCAGGGGATATCGGCTTGCCGCCAGTAGATTAAGTAGCCAAGGGTTCTTTCCTCTGTAACATTATTTGCCGCGTCATAACAAACTCCCACAACCCTGATTGTAGTTTTATCCGTAATTGATTTTTTCAATTCTCCGTTTTCGCCATAATCTTTTACTTCACCGTCCAATGCGGGAACAATTACCAAGCCGTTTGGTTTTAGATATTCTTCAGCGGAAGGGGCATCGGGGGCGGGAGGCACATTTTGATGAAAGCGGTAAATATAATTATCGGGAAGCGGCGTTTGGGCGATATTGTCCACGGGTACGCTCATTTCGTAAAACCGCAGATCAAATGACCAAATATTAAAATTGTCTTCGATGCTCCATTGCATGGTGAATGAACTGGTTTGAAATTTTCCAATAAGCTCGGGATCACGCCAGTCGCCCCGGGTGCGAAGTTCTTGAAGTTCAGCGTCATCAAATACGTCTGTCGTGGGATTGTAATTAAGATACTTGGAGTATAATAACGGATTAAATACGGTCACTTTTGGGGGATTTTTGTCAATTATAAGCACCAATGTTTTAAACGATTTATCGTCAGTAACTCCTCCGTTATCCCATGCCTGCGCGCTGAACATATATTCACCGTCATCGGGCTGTATGCCGTTAATAACCATGTTTACAGGTATGCCCCATACAACCGACTTGTCTCCTTTCCATACGCCTCCTGTCAATGGTTTCCAGTTGGTTCCGGAATCATCGGATATTTCCCAGCCGCCATTGGAATAACGCCATTGACGCGGCAATGGAATCCTGTCTTTTTCAACTTTTATGAGTAACATTTTAACGCCGCTGTAATCTTCCGCGGTACCTTCCAGAATAAAGTTGGCTGTAACGGCCTTACGCGGGACAGGGGACGTAAAATTAACATCCGGTCCGTTAAGGTCAAGTAAAGTACCAAGACCAACATGACTTTCGCAGGAGAATAACGCTAATACGAAAATAGTTCCTAAAATTATATTTTTTACAGTTTTCATGTTTTCCCCCTTTAACTCCGAACCAAATTAAGCACGTATGTTAAATCACCGTAACCGGCGGTTATCCAGTCCTCAATGTCGCCTGAATCTCCATGCCCTCCGCCGCCGTCGCCTCTGCCGTAAGGCTGAATGTACCAGGGGCTTATAATTTCGCTTGATACCCAATAGAAATACTTTCCATCGCGATAAAAGACTTTTGTATACCTTGCATCAGTTCTGCTCCCGTTGTCCCTTACCGGGAATCCGGATATTGTCGGCATACCGCTTCTTACATTTGATCCGTCAAGCAATATAGGATGACTTGCAGCTGTCATAGGACTGGCCCCGTCAGAACCGTTACCGGTAAGTCCTGATTGATTAAACGCTATTACAGTTCTGAATACGCCTTCAAATCCTTTCATCGAACTTATCGCGTTAGAGGAGGTATATGTTCCACCTGTATGCACATGATCTATTCTGGCTTGCGCGACAACATAGTTTTTACTTGCTTCTAAACCGCCACTATCGTAAGTAAATGAATTTCCGTTAGGATCGGCTTCATTATTAGGAGTAAGAATGTCTAACTCTTTAAATGTTGCGTCTTTATTATACGATCTAAAACCATAATAATTACCATTATTAGCCGCAAATGAATTTTGAGTATCACCACGTACTACTTTTGAAATATTTATACCTTCTTCCATTATGTAATATGTAGTACCAGTTGTATTCCTAAAAATAAGGTTTGGGCGTACCCAAGTGCCTATGACTGAAGCAGGTGTATTTTTAGGTCCGTTCCATGTAATATTGGCGGTATTAGTAATATTTGAAATAGTTTCCGATGTAACTCGTCCTGTCCACGCGGCAGTAATACTGCCGATTGATACTTGATTTGAAGCATCTTTAAAGTCATTTCCTTTTTTTGTATCATATTCAATCCTTGCATGAGGGGTTTCAGACGTAATCCGGTAATTTATTGTATTAAAACTGCCTATATCTCCGTTGTATCCGTTCTTGTTATAAGATGATGTAGTATTATAGATATCACCGCTATAATTAGAACCGCCTGCTCTTGCGTCAAAACTCTTTCTGTCTACGCGAATTACGGGCTTTTGCACTCCTTTGGACCAGAACCAATAATTGCCTCTGTCCTCACCAACCGCTTTATTTCCAGCCGTGTCTGTAAATGTACCTTCAGTATAGGAAACGTCCCATTGTAAACCAGGTGGTAACGGTTCCGAAAGAGTAATAGTAACCGTACTTCCGCTGACTGTTACATTTGTATTTGTTACCGCTATTTCCTGCCAGCGGAATTTCGCCTTATCAAGTATGGCGCGGATATTACTTACAACGCCTGACTCGCTGAAAAGATCGCCGTAACCATAAGCCAATACCCATTTAGTTTCCACGTCGGGAATCATAAAGTTGTTTTTTTTGTCGGCATTATTATCAGTATTACTTCGCGTACCGGGCGCGTTAATTCCGGGCAAAGTTATTATAGCGTCTGTTGGATTATTAGCAGGCGGATTATTTGGGTTCCCGTAATTTCCGGTATAACCGGCTCCCTGTGTCAAGCCGTGAGTTGTTTTTAAGTACGGACCTACGCTTAAACCTGTTACATTACTTAACGCGGGAGCGCTCATTGTTCCGCCAATCAGGGTGTTTCTGTCCGCGGTATCAATCTTGTTATAAAGATCATAGAAACCTGAAACATAGATACCTGAAACATAGATACTGTCTGTTTCCACCGTGGAAGACCTTGTTTCTCCCGTAACATTGCCATTGCCGTCATAGGTATAGGCAATATAATACCCGTCATTTTCAAAAACGGCCGGTATCGCGTAATTACCGTGCGGCCTTACCGTTATGGTTCCGTTTCCTTTTTGAACCGGTTTGCTGAAAGTCAGCTTTATTGTTTTGTTATCGGATGAGATTGATGAAACAGAAGCCGTTATGTTTCCGGATCTGCCCTGCGCGTTTTGCGGTTCCCTGCTTGTAACCGTAGGTTTAATCGTGCTAACTTTTATTCCGGAAAAACTATAATTTACAACGTTTGTGCCGACAGTAACGTTTGTTTCCGTTGCGGATACGACCGCAGGTCCGTTATTTCCAAAAAGATCCTTTAACCCGCTGATATTAACGGCGGTTATCTTTAAGCCGTTTAGCATATCCTTGGTGTTAGATGCAAGATTCCATGTAAAAGTAACGGTACGTCCCTGTCCCGCCGCCAGTGGAGAAACGATAATTTGATAAGAAAGACTGGTGCCGTCCGTATTATGTGTCGTATTTGACAAATCCTGAAGCGTTAAAGTTAATCCCGCCGGATATATAACCACATCGTCAAAGTCAAGCGTAAATTCCAGTTTATTTCCGGCAATATATGTCGCGTTAGGCTGTTTAACATTTACGCCAATAAGTTTTGGGAAGTCGCTATTTATATTAATTAACCTGTCTGATGTTTCGCCTTCGTTTCCGGCTTTGTCAATATAGCGCGTTCTAAGATTCCACTGCCCGTTGGTGATATATAAATAACCAGCAGGATCAGGAGAACCTGTAGGCGTTGTCCAACCGCCTTCCGCATCCGGATAATTTATCCATTTTAGGCCGCCGTCAAGTGAATACTGTTTATTAACTATTCCATTAGGTTCATCTGCCAACAACGCGTTATTTATAATCATATACGGAGTTGTGTTGTAAAGTAATGTATTCGTACCCGAGCCGATATTCACAGGGGTTGTCGTACCTTTTGGAGTTAGGGTTGTTACGGGTTTTTTAGGAGGCGTAAGATCAAAGTATATTTCCTTATCACCGTCAAGCGATCTGGTACCGACGAGCATATTTAATTTTGTATTAAAAGTGGCAGTATCAACGGGATTTCCGCAATTGTCCGTAATATTATCGCCGTTATAAAGTTTTACATCTATCAGTTTTCCGTCATCTTTAATATTTGTTCCGTTTACATCCAGCGTAAATAATATTTTATCTGCCGTTACTTTGCGGTATTCAAAAGCGGAAAGATAACTTGTGGATTCCGAACCGTTCGCCCTTTGAATTTTAAACTCAAGAGATGGGGGCGTATTTCCTGAAACTTTTAGCGGTTTGCTTGCGGTTATTTCAAATGAAAGCGATTCGCCGGATTTAAAGTAATATAAATTAGCGGAATACTCGGCTTTTGTATTTACAATGTTAACGTCGGTTATTATCGGAGCTTCGCCGTCAAGATTTATGTTCTTTCCGTATTCCGGGTCTTGAAGGGAATGTGCCGCGGAATTCCAGAAAAATCCCGTTACATTTCCCGGAGTATACGCGACATCACCGCGCACGACGTCAATTATATTATTTCCTGAGGTTAACGTTATTGGACGGTCAATTGAAGATGAAGGTTTATTTGGTATGCCCATATAAATTGTTTCAAGCCTGCCTTTAGCGTTTACGGGAACCGTAAAATTAAAAACAAGAGATAATGTACCATTGGCTAATTCATCAGAAGTAAGAGGTTCGCAGCGTAATGACCTCATTACATAACCCGAATTCGTATTCATACTAAAAAGTATGTTTAATTGAGGTCTTGTTTCGTAAGCGTTACTCTGTAATTTAATCATGCCGTCAAAATTTGCCTTTATTTGAATGTTTTTATTCGCCGGATAAGTGCCGTTTTGTTCCGCGGTAGTTATGCTTGTCAGGGTCGCCGCGTTTGCTATCGCTATCGTACGCTGTATCTGCGCGGAGTTTCCAAGCGAATCTGTCGCCGTAAACAGGAATACCCTCTGTGATACTTCAGGAAAGTACTCAACATAACCGAGCGAGGAGTCTTTATAAAAACCTAATTCAGGATACTTAGTTTCCGGAAGAACGGGTTCATACGTTATGTCCTCCATTTTAATTTCTTTAATTGAAAGATCGCCCGTCTTGTTCGCGACGGCAAAGAATTTTACTATTGTTCCCCTTGGATACACCTTAAATGTTTCTGTTTTACCCGGTTCGCTAAGCGATAAAAATTTGTCCTTTAAAGTGGGATATGAATTTTCATTGTATACTTTCCGTTCCTCTTTATATTCGGGCGTTATATCCCCATTCGAGGAATAAGTATATACGCTTGGGGGCTCAATGGGCATTATCAGATCATCGGTAATATCGAAAATAGAAATCGTTGGGGGCGTTTTATTGCCTAACAGATAAAATTGCGTATATACGATATTTCCAATATTGTCTTCCGCGTAGAAAACAAAAAGCTTTGTCGTGTTTTCAAAAGTTTTTTCATCGCCTTTAACCTTGGTAAAATTATCATATTCAGACTTATCAACATCTTCCGCGCCAAGTATGCTGAATGTCTTTGAAAAGCGTTGTCTCTTGAAGTTAATGTTTGCAATTTCTTCCTGTTCGTTATTTTCCTCTTTCAATACTTCGGCGGACAGATCCCACCATTGAACCCCAACTGGGAAACTAACGCCATTTTTTCCCGCCAGCGCGTCTTTAACAACTTTAATATTCTCTTCCGGCCCCCCGTTATTATTATTAATATTAAACGGTATCCACGCAAGTCCGAATTTTTTTACATAATTTAAGCCTTCGCCGGTTTTATCCTCACGAAGCGTATAACCAAAAATTTTAAAATTGCCATCCGGCGTTAAAGTCGGGAAAGTATTTTCTTCCGGGCTTCCGTTTGCCTTGTCAAAAACAATTAACGGCGCGTTTTCGTCCACAAGATTTACGAAATATTTATTGTAACTGGTAACATCCTGATAAAATGTATTGGGATCAGTTTTTGTATTATGCGGGGATTGCTTTAAATCTTTTACCAGCGTAACAAATATAAATTCGCCATAATCTTTTGAATTGTTGCCGGTTATAACATAGTGTATTTTATCATCTACCGGGTTTGGAATAAGGTTTATAATTTTATTTTCAGGTAACGCTTCGTCGTATCTGTCATATCTCCAATTATAAACGTCCTGTTTGGCAAGCAGTCTGGTTTTTAAAGTTTCAAACTTAACGTCATCCGTACCGGAAAGACTTACGCCGGGCGCTATGTATACCGTTTCATTTTTTTCGTTTAAGCCCGCCCATTGTTCTTTTGTAAACAACGCGGCATAAGCCCAATCAAGTTTATCATCATCAAAGAATATGACGGGAAGCGCCGAACCTTTTGTCATATTAATATTCTTTCCCCTGCCAACAACAAGCGGATCAAGATAACCTTTCGGATAATCGGCTTTCTGCCATAAGCATAAATACTCCTGATCTTCAATTATTTCTTTATAGCCGTCATTTCCGCTGCTGTCGTAAGCGACAATTCTTAAGCGGTAATAATAACGCTTGTTGTTGTTTTTATATTCCTTCTTGTAATTAGGTAAGTTTAATTCTGAAACTCCCGCGTCAAGAATCATATCTTCGGTAATAAGCCATTGCGGATTGTAAACGGAAGAAGCGGCGTCGGGTTGAATGGAAAATAGTTTCGTATTAGGATGTTCGCTGTCATAAAGTTCTAAAAATACCGTTTCTATTCTTGTTTCCACTTCTGAGATTTGCGCTTTTATGTGGAAAGCGCCATTTTGATATCTGTTTACGTTATCTGCAACTTCCCCGTTTGGATCAGTTCCTTCGTATTGTTCAGTCCCTTCAAGTTCTTTTAAAGCGAGATATTTTTCAATATCGGTCCGTTTTGTTGATGAACGTTGAATCCAAATATCCTCGACAATCGGCGGCCTTATATCAATAATCAGCACGACTGAAGCTATGGATTCGGAGCCTGAATTACCGCCCCTGTCATAGGCTACGACATCCGCAAGTATCGTCTCCCCGTTTTGCTCGGAGGAAAAGTTAAGTTCAATTTGGTATCTGTTATTTGGAAGCGGGGTAGCCCTAAATAACTCATTGCCGGTAGTTGAATCGCGAAGTATTACGCGGTCCACGACATCGTTATCCGTAGCTATACATGTAAGCTGCGCCCCATACTTTACATACATGGGCGTAGGCGGTTTTGGGTCCATGGTTAAAACAGGCGGCTCCCAATCAATAGGTTCCCCCATGCCCATTGGGCTATTACAAGCGGAAAAAAGTAAAACCGATAATAAAAGTAATAAAAATACTTTAAAAATGGACTTCATAAATTTCCTCCAAATATTAAAATAAAAATTTAACAGTTAAAAATTTTGTTATAATGATATTAAACATAATATTCTTTTTTATTAAAAATATCAATATTCAATAACAAATTTATAGTAAATATTTGAAAAAAAATGATGCTCAATTATTTTAAAGAAATTGTATTTTTTTAATATGTAATATATTACGAAATATTATTTTATATTAATATTAGACGCTATATATATAGTTATAAGGATTATTATACGCTATATATAGCGTATATGAGAAAATAAAAAAAAATGAAAAAAAATTTGATTTTATAGAAAAGAAAATGTATATTATAGTATAAATATATCAATATTTTAGTTTCCTTAATTATTGATATTTCTTTTGGAAGGTTCCTTTTTAATTCCTGAGTTATAGAACATTTACCGATTAAAAAGGTATTTTTATTGGTCTTTTTCGGAGGCAATATGTTATTTAAAACAAAAATCCGGTATTTATTTTTAACTTTTTCCCTTACTGCAATTCTCTTTACCGCTTGTAACAACCCTATGGGAATGGGGCCGCCCATCGACTGGGAAGCGCCGGTATTAAGCATTGATCAGGATGTTTCAAAACCAATCTATGTGCGGAAATGGACGGATTTTACGGAATTTACAGGGACAAAACTTACGGGAAAAGTTACGGATAATGTGGGGGTTGAACGGGTTATATTTACCAATACGGCGACAGGCGAAGAGCTTTTTCCCGTTATAAGAGAGGGGAATAACTGGAGCATTAAATTAAAATTTGTTACGGAAAATAATAATGAAAACGAAAATAACGATGAAAACGTTTATCATGTAAAAAACGGCGATAAAATAGTCAGTGAAATACGCGCGTATGATAAAATGAGCAATTCGGATGAAGGCTCCGTAGTCATTGTAACCATGATAATAGACATAGAGCCGCCCGTTGTCGAAAATGTCAGTATTCAACGCACTGATACAAGAATTGCGCGTCTTGAATATTTAAGGGATTTAAAACTGCTTGAAACAACCGATCCGCTTGGAGAGAAAAAAGACGATCTTTTCAGATACCAGAACGGCTGGTTTGCAATCAGCGGTACGGTTAACGAAGAAGAAACAAAAATAGAAGAAATATCGCTTGATTTCTACGATGTGAGCGATCTCAGTAATGAAAGCAAATCAAAAACTTTACTGCTTTCGTTACCCGTGGATAATGGGTATACGAAATATTTTCCGCGCTGGACGGTTAAAGAGGAAGATATAATTAACGCGGGAGAAAGGAAATGGGCAAATTATAAATCAAATTATTATGTGGCTAAAGAACGTTATTATTACAGTGTCGTCGTAAAAGCGACTGACAGCAGCGGTAATAAAGTCGAGGAAGAGAAGGGATGCATTTGCCTGTTTGCAAAGTCGGACGAACCAAAAGGTATTCTTGACATCGGCATATTACAAAATGGTACCGTATCACGCGGCACTCCCTTACCTATTGACTTCTACGACGATGACAGCCTTCTTTGGGCATATACCGGTCTTCTTACCTATGAACAATGGTATGGGCAAAGGCCGGTGTTTGGGACTGTAAAAATAACAGGCGAAACCGATGACGAAAGATTGTCGTGGTTAAAGAACCGGCTTAGGGCGGGAGATACCGTTTATGACTGGAAGTTCGATAAACATGACGGTTTAAGCGATTCAGAAGATGAAATTAAGGAGTTAATTAAATATAATCCCACGAAAAGCATAGATGAAAAAACTATTTATCTTTTAACCGGTAACGGAGAAAACGATTACGGCGATTATGTGGTGTTTACGTTTGCCGCCGACAGGAAACTTTCCCCGCATGACGGAAAAGGGCCTGAAAACACAAACAAACAAAGTGAAACGCAAAGATTATGGCATGTTGCCGTGATAGACGAGAATGTTCCTTTGATTGTATTTGACACGTCTAACGGCTGTCCCGAAGAAAATACGTTTCCGCTTCTTACAAACGGCGAATATTTCAGCATTAACGGATATACGTTGCGTGAAAACGCGTCCGGAGACAAGAAAGTTATCACATTCCGCGTGGCGTGGGTTCCTTATGGAATGGACGGCGGACCTGATGATCATATTGAAGCGGTGCAGAATGCGCTTAGAGATAAAAAATTTACAAGCCCGGCCGGGGTACAGTATTGGGATTTTATGGAATCCGGAATTATTGACAATACCGGCGTTTCCGATCCAATTGACAATTTTGAATATCTAAAACAGAGTTTTACAAAAGAATTCTCCGTACTTGGCAAGACGGACGATACTAACGGACTTAAAAATTTTACATATAAAGGCAAACTGGAAAACGAAACAAAACTCTTTGTTTTTTACGCGGTAGACAATATGGGGCATGAGGTTTTCAGGCAAATGCGTTTGTTGGGCATGAAGATTCCCCCAACCTTAAGCGTTTATGATATTTCAAATAAAGTGACGGAAGCCGAACTGCCAAAGACCCCATATACATTGCCCGATCCGAACACCAGCGGTAATATTGATCAAACCACGGGTGGCGTTACCCAGCAATATTTTGACGCGTTAAATCTTTATAACAGGGATACGACGGTATATGACGTAATAAAAGGTAAAAGCACCGGTCTTACTTCCACGGACGAGACAATTCCGTTCCAGATATATCCGCGTGGAACAACATTAAAATACTGGATAAAAGCCGCAAAATCAGAAAAAGATATCGCCATTACGGATATATGCATGACGGACATAACATTCGCTTCTTCCTCTGCCGTAATTGGAAATTACAATGGAACTGACATGGCGTACACATACTGTGAATCCTTCCCCGACGTAACCCAAAGAACATTTTTAATTGAGGCTACGGACGCTCTTGGCAATGTGGCGCAAATACAAAGGACGATAGCCGTTACAAACGCCGCAAAGTTGGAAAGCATAACGACAACCAGGGAGGACGGCACTTACGGCATTGGCGAAAAAATAATTTTAACGGCAAAATTTTCAAACCAGATATATGTGGACGGCGGCGGAATACCGCTTCTTAACATACGTTACCAATTAAGCTCAGGCGGAATAGACGGATGGAGGTATGCTAATATTGAATGTAAAAATCCTCCGAATATTTCAAGCCCAAGAATGAATCTTGAATTTGAATTTAACGTTCCTGAAGGATCATTAGGGGCGTTAGAAACATTGTATGACGATGACAGTTTTAAACCGTCGGACTTTGAAAAACGCCCGGTTATTGTGCCTACGGGCAGAATAATGGATTCAGGAAGAAAGGACGCGGCATTCCTTCCCGGATATGTAAACGAATCGGTAAGCGTGCCAAATTGGACGGCCGCCGACGAGCAATCTTTGCAAAAAACAAAAAATATCCGTCTTGACGGCGTGCGTCCCGTAGTTAAATCACCTGTCATCGTGAGTGGGAAAGATCCTTATCCCGATACCAATCAATACTTCTTTAAGAAAGATGAAACCGTTCTATTTTCAATTACCGCAAGCAAACCCGTCATGGCTTACGGCACACCGGCGCTTTCATACACTGATAACTCTTCATTTGTACATAATAACGTGTTTGCTTATCAGCGGCCCGGAGGAAATGATACGCTTGTTTTTGCCCTTCCCATAAATGCGGATAACTGTAGGGCGGACGGTTTTTTAACAAATATAATTTTAAAAACAGATAAAGGATTAATAATAGACGACGTAAGAAATTCAGTTAATGAAGTGAATATATCCAATCTTTTACCGAGCGGAACATATATTTATATTAAACAAAATCCTCCGTTTGCGCCCGATGCCACCTTAGCGGGCGAAAAATTCGGCACAACTCCCGATAATATAAGAAATTATAATACCAGTCCCATACTTGTTATTCCATTATCACCTGACGCTTATGTAAATAAAACGGAGTACTCTCTTGACGGCGGTTATTCATGGACCGCAAAAACATATAACGCCCCTACTGAAGTAAGAGTTGATACGATACCGCCGGGTACTCATAATCTTATGGTCAGGTATGTTGACAGGGCGGGAAATGAAAGTCCCGAGCACAGGCAGAGAATACAGGTAAAAGACACGTTCCCGAAACTTATACAGGTTAGCGCGAAAGAGCCAAACGGCTGGTATACTGCGGGGAATAACCTTACGTTTAATCTTGCCTTTGAAGAACCGGTAAAAGTAACTGAGCCTCAAGGCGTATCAATAACGATTTGGAACAGGGCCGCCACCGTGACTTCCAATGACGGCAAAATAAAGTTAGATGTGGCACCGGGGCAGACGGCGTTAACTTCCACAATTAAATTTAATTGGACGGGTATTAACGGGAAAGAAATGCGGGATGGTTTGTATATTGAATATTTGGAAATCTCGGGGCTAAGTGACGGTTTTGGCAATAAAGGTGGGAGCGGGGCCCCGGCGTCATATAGCGACCCGCTTACAATAACTACCGTAGGGGGCGATACTTATACATGCCCCAACTTGCCGTATACGGACGCGACCAGAAGCATCAAAGTTGACGCTGTTAATCCTTCGATTTCAACAAGAAATCCGGCGGAAAGCGCGCAAGCTTCCTCGGATACGTCAACAATAACATTGACGTTTAACGAACCCGTACAGAAAGGCAGCGGAATCATAACGATAAGGCCGAGGGGTGAATACTCAATTCCGCCTGTTTTTGCGAATGAAGGGTATTACAGTAACGGGACATATATTTCCAGTTTCTACGATATTTACACTAACAGCGCGTTGAACGCCGTGGATCGTAATTATCTGACTGTTTCAGTACCGGCATCGGTGACTACTACATCCAGTCAAACATATGACCCCGCTACCGGAGCGCCTGCCGCTCCTGATACCGTCAATCCAAGTATGACGCGCCTCTATTTAAACCAAAGGACAGGACAAAGTTACGGTCCTTACATAAAAACAACCCATGGCTTGATTGCGGGCCGAGGATACACGGGTGATTACGACGGTACCGACGTAACAAGCGGTCCTAACGCTCCTGATGCAAGTGGAAATGATTTTATGATTCCCGATACGGCAACCAAGTGGGTTCTGGATTATAAGTATAAGATAGATGAAACTACCGGCGCCGTGGCAAATATTAGAAATGTTCTTACCAAGGCAAAATTCCGCTGGCAGGAAATTGACGTTGTTAATACATCCATCGGCATTGGCGCAAACGCGAACATCGTGACCATCACGCTTAATGAGCCGTTATTAAGAGGTTTGGAATGGGACGTATATTATCCTGCGGGCGCTTTTACGGATTTGGCGGGGAATCCTGCCGCGGTTTGCGGAAATAACGATTATCATTTTATATCTTATGGAGTACAGCCGCCCGTAATACGCGTAAACCGCAGAAGTTTTGACGCGAGAAACGGTAACTGGTCTTCCACTACGAATAGAACATATGATGATATGAGCGGTGACACACAAGGTTGGAATTCCGATAGCATGATAGTTAATAATAATGGGCTTGCCGCAGATGGCGGATGGAAAATTGGTGACTTTAATTATGTGCATTACCGCGTGGAAAGCGAAAGTATAGGCGCGACAATACAGGTAAAAGCCGTCAAAGGCGACTCTACTAACAAGGGCGGCGCCATAGGGTCATATGCAATAACCAATAATGTTTCTGCCGTTAATCCCGGAGCTACAACAATAAATGATATAAGATGGGATTTAGCTTATAGTGATACTGTCGGAACATGGGTATTGTCAAACATTATTACCAGATCACGAACCGCTAATGACCAAATTTACACAATTATTAATAGAAACGGAATGCCCGAATCGCGCATATCAAACGGACAATTTAGAATGTTTAAATCGTACAACAGGGATTTAAAGAAATCTGAATTAGACGGAATTATATTATCATCGTCAACTAACGGATATCAGGGTGTCATTGACTTTGACGCGCTGGAAGCAAGTAAAAGCTATGTCGTCGCCTCCGCTAAACGTGGTTCCGCTCCTGAAGAAAGAGGTTATGAAGGTGTCTTTAGAACTATTATTATTATGAACCTCTCCGCCGCCGGCAATGCGAATAATTTTATTTCAGTATCCGGTTCCAACATTAAAAACGGTACAAACTCCATAGCCGGCTTCCCTACAGAAGAAGGAAACACAACTTCAGGTGACAACCGCTTCCTTAAAGCGTTTTATCATAGTGGAAACAGAACGCAATATTACTGGGTAAGTACTGAAATTGTAAGCGAATGGTATTATATAGGCAACCGCAACAACGGCGGGTGGGCGGCGTTTCAACACGGCGATGTAAATAACCACTATATCGTCGGATACGGCGATATGACTTATTGTCTGCACGGTAATTAATGGAGGAGGATGAAACATGAAAACAAAGATAAATATTTTTAAGATTATTTTAAACCTTACCGCGGTTGTAATGTTCTTCTCATGCGATAATCCTATCTCGCTGGGAACCAAGCTGGATCTTTTAGGGCCGGTCGTTACAATAATTTCTCCGACACAACGTCAGTCGGTACTGGCGCAGTTTGAAATTGTAGGAACTGTTCTTGATGAATCCGACATTGACAGAATGATAATAAGCGCCGTTTCAAAAAAGGGTGATTTCCCACGGCAGTGGCGAAATAAAAACGGCGTTTGGGAAATTTCAGATGACGGTGTGGCATGGTTGCCGTATGCGAAAGCTGAATGGAAGGGTACAAATGACGTAACATGGAAAATTACAATTGATATGAAGATTTCCGCCCCTGTGGAGGAGGGCGAATATACATTTAATATTCAGGCATGGGATAAAGGCGGCTTTACGGATGAAAATTCATTTAAAGCGATAGTCTTAATAATCGATCCTGATCCGCCCAAAGTAACTATTACCAATCCTTACCTTTACGGTAAATACGCACTTGATTCAGATACCGCTTTTATTGAAATGGACGCGATAGATGATGAGAGCAATGATTGGCAAGAAACCGCTTATTTGGGCAAATTCATTACTCAGGAGTTTTCCTTAAAATGGCAGATAGAGGACGGTAACGACGTTAGGTCAATAGATCTCCGCTTTTATAAAAAAGAAGTTAATATTGACAATGATCCCGATACTCCTCTTCCCGGTGATTATATTTACCGTTATTACAAGAATGTTTCCACTTTAACGGCGGACCCAAATGATTATGTTAAACTGAACGACTCGGTAACGGTTCCCAATCTTTATGATCCCCCCGGTACTTACGGCGAAGGTGAATTAAAAAGCCCCATTCCTAAAAAAACAACCGTAAAAGTTGTAGCCGTTTGTTATGACGCGGCTGGAAATCCTAATCAGGAAAAAACGTTAGGCTATTTTATTTCGTGGCCAAAGGCAAATTCCCCATGGATTGTTTTTACAAATGGTATACTGCCGCCTGATGATTTTTATGGTAAACAGGTCGCCTACGATAAGGATAAACCCGATCCGCAGAATTATATTGAAGACGACGTATTTATGGTATATCCGGGCAAGAGCATAAAAGCCACGGCATTCCAGGCGCACGGCGTTAAGGAAGTGACGTACTCAATGTATAGGTGCGAAACGAAGCCGGACAATACGCTTCATCACTATGATGAAAATTCTCCCGTTATAATAGAAATAGAAAAAGATGGGGTAAGAGTACCAATAACGCAAAAAAACATCGTAAGAAAAAACATTGAACCTTATTCCACTATTTTTCAATGGGAATTGGACGTGCCTCCCATAACGGGCTATTATGTTTTTACGGCTGAGGCGTTCAGTTCACAGGGTAAGTCAAGCGGTAAATATGAAATGATTTTCAGGGTACATGACATTTCCTTTCCTGAAATTAAACCTCCTGAGCCAATCGCGACAGATCCGCTTTTTAAAGCCATTAAGGATAATACATTTACAATTAAAGGAATAGTAACGGACGCTACGGAAGTAAGATCCCTGTGTCTGGTATGGATTAATCCAGAGTCAAGAAATTATTCGGCGATGAGCCAACTTGCCTATTTCCGCGACAGCGGTTATCCCGGATGGAAAGAAGCTTTAACGCTTACTCCCAATAGTTCAAAAATTGAAGAAAGAAATGTTGCAATGTATGGTGATAAATATCCCTATGACGGTAATGCTCCAAACAGATTATGGAAGTTAAGCCTTACCCAAATAGAAACTGATTATCTTACAAACCGCAGACGCTACAGTTATTCACTGGATATAAATTTGGACGCCCTTAATATCGGAATTGGCAGGCAAACTTTAAAAAGTCAGACATTCCTGTTCAGGGCGGAAAATCCTGATGGAAAGTGCACAATAATAACCTACGCGCCCCAGGGCGATACAATCTCCCCAATAATTTCATTTGAGACGGTGGTAATAAACGGCGGTAGATCGGATGAAATAACTTGTAAACCCGGCAAATACGCGCAAATTAATAAATTTGCGGACGGCGATACAATAACAATTAATGGAAAATGGAAAGAGGATTCCGTTGAAGTTTTACCGATAAATCAATACTTTAGGGATAATTTTAGAATAACAATAAATAATTCTTTAATATCCGGTTTGCCGATTACTTTAAAGGATTATATTCCAGGTTCCACTAACGGGGATTGGACAATAACAACTACCGTAAAGACTACGGCAGACGGTCCCGGGCAGATTCCACTTGACAAATTAAAAGACACCCTTGTTATAAGCGCGAATGTTATAGACATAGGGGGAAATACGTCAGAAACAGGCAGTTCCTGGCTTATACAAAGCGACAATTTAAGGCTAAACCGCATTTACAGTGATAAACCTGACGGCACTTACAAAACCGGCGATGAAATAGAGATTTTCCTTGAATTTAGCAAACCTGTTAGATTGAAACAGGGAACTCCGGTACTGCAGTTGAGCGGCGGAGGGACTGCCACATACAGAACGGAACCCGCGCAAACCAATCAAAACAGCCGCCAGTACTTTGTATATACGATAGGGACAAATCAAAATGTTTCCCCGTTAAATGTTTCAGGCATAGTTTACTCGGGAACCTTTACCGATACAGACTATCCTTTTACATGGTATAAAGGGGAGGGCGATGAATATGAAGAAGTGCGTATTACAACAGCTAACGGATATACCGGTACTGATAAAGAAACGGGAAAAAATTATTATGTACGCACGCTGCCGACTACAACCGTATCTTCAGATCCCGATTATCAATTCACGCTGGGGGCGGGAAAGAGTATTTCAATAGACACAAACGCGCCAACGGTATCAAGTATTACGGCCAACAGCGTTCAAGGTTTTTACAAGACGGGCGATGTCATTTATATGTCGGTTAACTTCAATGAAGCCGTAAAATATACCGGTGTTCCGACTCTGACATTTAATTTTGGAGGAACTACGGACTCATCCGCTTCCGATGTTAAAGTAAATGACACGTCTATTATCTTTAAGTACACTGTAAAATTGGGTAATACGACTAACGGCGGACCTGTTATTGTAACAGGTTATTCCGGAGCTATTACCGATCTTGCTGGTAATCCGCTGTCGTCTAACGCGGTTTCAAGCCTTCCAGCGGGTAACAGAACCCTTACTGGAGTATGTATAGAAACACGCACTCCGCCAACTCCCGTGGTAAGGCTTCTTTCCGGCAATGTTACGGCAAATGACACTAATGTTTTAAAAAACTATGTATTCACAAGCGGTGTTTCAGCAGAAAAGAAAGGTTTATCAACGGAAACATTAGCCGTAAGAACCCTTACAAATCTTTACAACGATAATTTATATCTTGCAATACAAGGACAGGGCGGTACTTATCAATACGATACGATAGAATATTCGATTTTATCATCTGATACAAGCTGGGTAAAAGCGCCTAATACTGTAAATAATGCGTTCAGCCTGTCTCAACACGGTGAATATAAGATTATAGCCCGCCAGACTGACAAAGCGGGCAATGTGTCCGGTCAGTCAGAGCCGATAACATTTAATTGGAATCCGGGAAATCTTGTAAGCCGTATAAGTTCGCAAACCGCAAACGGAATATATACGCATGTTTCAGGACGCAATGAAATTGTAATTACAGTAGATTTCAGAAAAAATATATCGGTAACGTCAGGGACAATTACACTTAACGTAAAAAGAGGCGGTACAAACGGTAACGGAGGTAATGATCATACCTTGACAACCGGAGTTGCAAATAATGTTTCTTCCCTTAACTTTACTTATAACGTAAGTAACGGAGATTACATACCGGGTAGCGCGAAATTGAATGTCACCGCAATCAGTTTAACGGCGACAGACGGAGCTAGCGGCGGTAATGGCGTAGATGTTACGGGCATTATTAAACTGCCAACTCCAAGTTTTGACGCAAATAAGGAATTTTTTATAGAAACGGGCAACCTTACAAACCAAGCGCCGCCGGTATTTATAAATGATGCTCAAGGCGGGACAGGGTATAATGATGAATCAAGCGCGAACTTCCATGGAATCCGTTCAGACGACGGCTCATATTGGACAACATTACAGATAACATTTAACCGCACTATTTTTAAGGGCTCAGGTAATATTGAAATCCAGCAAATTGCAGGAAGTACGACAACAGCCTATCGTTTACCGGCAGTCCTTACGGAATCGCAGTACAACAGATTCAAGAATGTTACTGATATTGGCAAATATTATATTAAAGGAACAAACGGCTTTAATTATGACAAAAATACTCCGGCTAATTCCGCATCGGATACTTCCACTAAGTATATTCTGGATTACAAATACAATCCGAACAGCGCGATAACTTCTGCGGCTTTTACCGGCGTTTCTCCAGCCCCAACGGATGTTCCTCTTGCCACGACAGATTCAGCTTTCATTAACGCTTTCCGCACGGCGGAAAAGATTTCAATTCCGGTAAATTCTCAGGCCGTAACGATAACAGGCGAAAATTCAACAACGCTTATGATAAGACTTTCCGGCTCCAACGCGCCGCAAGTACCGGGCGCGACATATACGGTTACCCTGCCTGCCGGTCTTGTTAATGATGAATTAGGCAACAGTTCCACGGCGGCAAATCATAATGTATCTTTGCGCGGTGTCGCGAAGCCATTTGTCAGAATTAAAAAAACCCAGGATGTTATAAAGTCACAGACGGCAAACGCAACCACGCCGAGGTTAACGGCGGATCAACCTTTCCAATCTTACGCGAGAATGGACTGCCGAACGCCGGGTTCCACAATTACTTATGATGCCAATAGTGATACTACCAATGTTACCGCTACTAACTGGAGTGATACTACCGGTCCATCTGATACTGCAGGAGGAGCGGCCCGTCCGGATTTTGAGACCAGTTCTACTTACAACAACGATCAAATAACTTTAGGTGCAAATAATGTGTATCAAGGATACCAATGGTGGGTAAGGGCAAAGGCAAACGTAGGCGCTATCGAAAGTTACGAAACTGAAGAAAAAGCGTACCGTACCGTTATTACCCTGGTAATGAATGGTATTCGATCTTCATCTACGGGGACAAGTCTCGGGTTAGGGGATCAAATCTGGATACGCGGCGGAGACGCAATAAGCTCTTCCTCCGTACCCGGCTTCCCCTTTACATGGGAAGACAACTGGAACAATCTTTCAGGAAAACGGGCTGGTACCAGACTAATGACCATGACTTCATCACCTGCTCTTAATAATATGACTGCAAGAAAAGACAATACTACAGATAATTATTTTACTTCAAGAAATAATAACATTGCTGCAGACCATAACCTTGGAGGTGGTAATTCTACAGCAACTATTTTTGTTAATGGTACCGCATATACCGCGCGTATTCCAAGCACCAACTCCGCACAACGATTTCAAATATATGATATAACTAATACTACAGGCCCTTTGACTTTAGGAGCAGCAAATGGCGGCGATATCACTTTTAGCGCTAATCCTCTTAATGCTACAACATGGAAGTTTGTAACATGGGAAATTAACACCACGGCTTATTTTGATTTTATAGTGGGGACTGACGCGGACAGTCCGTTGAATATTGCGTGGCAGTATGGTCCAAAAGAATGGTCATACCAAAGAACGGGCTGGAGCAATCACAAAGACAAGTTCCCCGTTCTTCCAGGCAAACACCGCTGGTGTTCTACAGCGGATAATGGCGGAGGTACAGGCATGAATTTCTCCACTACCAAGTACTATAGGGAATCTTATACTCTTAATGCGCCAAATCCGTATCCCGGTGTGAATACGCCATAAAGCAACAATCAGCGGCTTCCGTAAAAGGAAGCCGCTTTTTATTATAATTATCAAGAATTTTTTACCACGAACCACACGAACCATTACGAACAGCAACAAGATATGTGCAAAAAGTTCGTGAAAGTACCGAAGGTACTAGTTCGTGTGGTTCGTGGTAGAATTCTTAATCTATAAAATGCTAAAATAACCCAATGGCAACGGAATACCAAAAAATTGTCACTTCACTTAAACGCCGCAGGAAAGGCGCGGTTGCCGCGGATATTTGCGCGGCTACGGCTCTGCCTCTTTCGGTTGTGAACGAGCTTTTGCCGAAAGCGGCGGATGAGTATTCGGGGCATTTGCGGGTAACGGAGTCGGGTGAAATTTCATATTATTTCCCAAATGGTTTTACAAGCCGCTACCGGGGATTAAGCGCCGCGCTTAAAAAAGCGGCACAAAAAACTTTTAACTTTATAAAAACCGCTTGCGCTTTTTTATTTAAAATTTGGATAGTAGTGATGCTTGTAGGGTATTTTCTTATTTTTATCGCGCTTGCGCTTGCAAGCGTATTTTTGTCCGTGGCGGGAAAATCAAGCGGTAGTGGAGGGCGCAGGAGCGGCGGCTCCGTCAACTTTGGTTTGTTCAATCTTATCTGGCGGATATGGTTTTACTCTGAATTGACGCGTCCCAAGTACGCTTATGGGGGCAGAAATGTAAATAAAAACAAGGAAACGCGCCCCTTACACAAGGCGGTGTTTTCCTTTGTTTTTGGCGAAGAAGACCCGAATAAAAATTGGGAAGATCAAAAATACAAGGCGATTATTACGTATATTCAGGCGAATAGGGGAGTCATCTCACTTGCCGAATACATGGCGTTTACGGGAATGGACAGTCAGGAGGCGCAGACGGATATACTTTCTTTCTGTTCAAAGTTTGAAGGAAGCCCTGAAGCGACGGAAGAGGGAACAATCGTTTACCGTTTTGACAAACTGCTGTTAAACTCCGACGGTGAAAAATTTAGCGAACTTATTCCGCCCGTTGAAAGGCTTAAAAGATTTTCTGATAACAAAAAATCAACTAACAAATGGCTTGCGGTAATTAACGCGGTAAATCTGATATTTGGCTCATATTTCTTATACCAGTCTTTTAACACCGGACAATTAATAAATAAGGCCCAATACATTGTCGCGCCAAAACTTTATGCGTATACTCACGCGATATTTGATCATTTTTTATATGACCCACATCTTGTAATAAGGTCAGCTTTAGGAATTATACCGCTTGTTTTTTCGCTTTTATTTTGGATTATTCCAACCGTCCGTTTTTTTATTGAAAAAAAAGAAAATAATAAAATAAAACTAAATAACTTTAAAAGATTTAGTTTTAACAAAATATTTTATTCCCCAAAAAATATTGACGCAGGCAAGTTAAACCCGGTTATGAAGGAGTGCACTCCCAATGATCTTGCGTCAGCGGTGGACAAGGTAATAAAAGACATTGGCGCTATATCAAATCCGCAAGTGGAGATAGTAGACAATAAAACAATTTACACGTTCAATGAACTTGAAAGAGAGAAAGAAGCGTTGGAAAAATACCGTAAATCGGTTTGCCTTTCGCGTCAAAAGTTAGGAGAAACCGTATTTGACTCCAACGATTGACAATACCCGTACAAAAAGATAAATTAAAAAAAAACGGCAGACTAGCTCACTTGGATAGAGCGTCAGCCTCCGGAGCTGAAGGTAGTGGGTTCAAATCCCGCGTCTGTCAAAAAAAATTAAAAATAAAGAATAAAAAATAAAAAAGACAATAAATTAACATAGAAAAAAATTGCGGGATTTGAAACTTTTTTGCGGCCATTCGAAGCCGATAGGCTTTGAAGGGTAAACCGGCATGGAAGCCGGTTTAGCAAAAAAGGCGGCCCGGAGTGAGGCAACAGGATGTTGCCGAACGTAGGGCAAATCCCGCGTCTGTCAGAAACTCAAGTTCTCCTTTTTGTGAGAAATCTTTAGAATAATTTTACCTCAATAACTCGGAATTATCCCTTCTGTTCCATCTCATGGCGATATCATTGGGGCTCTCGGAGGCGATGTTTTTTATGTTCCTGTTCGCGCCTAATTCAAGAAGTATCGCTATCATTTCAGGACCGCCTAGTCTTGCGGCGTAATGTAAAATCGTGCTCCCGGAACTGTCTTTGGCGCTTATCGCCCTGCCGGAAAAAACTGACCTGATTCCAATTTCACCTTTGGCAAACGCGACATCGCACGGAGTCTTGTTATCGGCCGCGACAAAGAACGGATCGGCGCCTGAATCGGCGATGATTTTTACCGCCTGCCATAGCTCCAGATCAAGAGCCAAACGAAGTGGGGTTTTCCCGTTATTATCAATGGCGTTAATTCTAGCCCCCTGCCTTATTATCGCTTTTATTATTTCATCAGATGTTCTTCCGAGTAATGCGATATGAAGAACGGAGTTGCCATAATCGTCCGGTATGAAAATTCTGTTGTTTTCCAAAAGGGCGGATGCCATTTTTGGGGATGTGCTTAACGCGGTCTGAAAAGGCGTTATATTTCTTGTGTTACGCGCGTGAATGGAAACTCCGGTTTTTAACAAAATATTTACTATGTCCAACCGTTCCATCGCGACGGCGATATGCAATGGGGTATCCCCCCTCGTGTTTCTGCATGAGGTGTCCGCGTTGCTTGCCGTAAGTTTTTCAATGGAAGGCGTTAATCCGTATCTTATGGCTTCCAATAACGGGGTATTGCCGTCTATATTTCTGCTTTCAAGATTACTGCCCTGCCTGATAAGTAATGATACGATTTCAGGCAAATTAAGGGTAATAGCGTCATGAAGCGGGGTATTGCCGTTTAATGAATTGGCGTTTATATCCATTCCGGATGAAATTAAATAAGAAATTGAATTAATGGCATTCCAACGTACCGCGGCGTGAAGGGCGGAATTCCCCTGGCTGTCGCGAATGTTTAAATCGGCGTTGTTATCAATAAATATTTTTAATGTTGAAGGGCTGTTGCTTTTTGTAGCCAGAAAAATGGGCGTCTGCCCCGTCGCGTTCTGGGTGTCAACGGGGATGCCGCTTCTTATGATTAACGTAATGGCGTTGTTTAAACCCCATTCGGCGGCATAATGAAGCATATTGTTCCCCAAACCGTCTTTTAACGTAATGGTCGTGGAATTAATAATCCATTCCCTCATATTATCCGTTTTCAAAGCAAGGGAAAGGGGACTTTCACCCGCGCTGTTAAGTGAAAAAATATTCGCGCCCCTAAAAATCAAATATTCGCCTATTTCCTTTTGATTTGTCCTTACGGCGATATGAAGCGCGGTATCGCCCTCCCTGTTTCTTGAATCAACAAGGGCGCGTTGGTCAAGTATGCGTCCTATTTGCTCGGATTTGGCGCGGTTTATTACCGCCGAATGAAGCATCGTGTTTCCGGAACCGTCCCTTTGATTAACCGTATCTTTGGTGATTAATAAACTATATGTGCCGTCATTAGCCTTTGTGGAAATGTCAAAAGGCGTTACCCCATTATTGTCAAACGCGAATACTTCAGAACCCGCCTCTATTAAAAGCGGGATTATGGGGGTACGGCGTTCCTGAACCGCGATATACAACGGCGTTTTTCCGGTTATATTCCTAATGTGTACGTCGCCTCCCGAATTCAATAACAGTTTGACGGATTCGGGGGAACGGTTTAGCATAACGGCGATATGAAGGGGCGTATCCCCGTGTTCATCACGAAGATTGACGTCGGCTCCCCGTGAAGCAAGCAGGGCTAAGACATTAAAATACGCGTCAGGCGGTATTCCGACATGAAGGGCGGTATTTCCGCCGGCGTCGGTGGCGTTTACGTCCGCGCCTGAGTTTACCAGCATGGAAATAATGTCAATGTTTCCAACTCTTACGGCTTCATGAAGGGCGGTCGCACCTGATGTGGTTTTTAAATTAAGATCAATTTTTTTCTCAAGCAGGAATATTACAAGGCCTGTGTGGTTTTCAATTACGGCATAATGAATGGGAGCCAATCCCTCATTTCTGCGGATATTATAATTCGCGCTTCGGACGGCGGGACCAAAGTAAGTAAATATCGGATTGTCACAATAACCTCCGGCCAGTATCAATTGTTCAGCTATCGCGATATGGGTTCGTGAATCCGCCCTTTCAAGAGCGTAATCAACCGCGTTTTTTTCAATCTTATCTTTTTTATTAATTAATGCAGTGGAAGTGGCGGCGACGGACAATATTTCAGTTACGGCCTTCATATTGCCCGTAATAACGGCTTTATGAAGAATGGTTTTTCCAGAGAGGTCCGTTGAATTAATTGTAGTGGGATTTAAAATTGCCTTAAAAATCGACGGGTTTGTTTCAAGCGCGAGAGTCGCGGCGGAAGCGTTTTCCGCGAATGGTATGGGTTTATGAATATCCGCGCCATTTGAAGCTAATATTCCGGCGATTTTTGGATCATTATTTTTAAAACAGAGCCAAAGAGGGGTTTGTCCTTCATAATCGGTAACATTGGTATTAGCTCCATGTGAAAGGAAAAAACTTACAAGCTCGGCGTCTTTCTTTTCCACCGCAAAGAAAATGGGAGTTCTTCCGGCAAGCTCAACCGCGTTAACGTCAACTTCACCCTGGAAAAATGATTTGGCGCCCTCATCTCCTTTTTGCAACAATCCCCAAACGGGGGATATTTCGCCTTCGAAAGTATTTTTATTGTTACCAGAACTCGCGCAACTGATAATAACCGCAAAAACGCAAAAAAACACAAGAAAAGAAAATGCCTTTTTCATACTTTTATCATCGGCATAAAAAAAATATCAATTAGAAGGGGGAAATATTAATTCTTCCATAATACGGACATTATCTTGGGATACATCTTGACGGGGGAAAGCCCCTGAGCTTCATAAATGATTTGTAGAAATGAATAACATCGCTAAAACCGCAGCGTTCAGCCGCCTCGTAAACTTTGCAACTGCCGCTTTGAAGCATATTTTCGGCGTTTTGCACCCGTATCTGCGTAATGTACTGGCGTACCGTTTTTCCGGTCTGTTGTTTGAACAGGTGTCCAAGGTAAACTTCGTCCAAATGAACCAATTCGGCAAAGCTTTTTACCGTAAGGTTGTCCGAATAGTGCGCCGCTATGAAGTCGGTTATTTTATTAATACGGAAATCCCCGGTTGTTTTATCAATTTTGTATACGAGAATTTCAGACAGACGGTGTAGAATCAGCATAAGCAGGGCGCGGCTTCTCATTATATAACCTTCCTGCCTGTTGTTCCAGCATATTGTAAGTTCCCTGAACATGTCTATTAAATCCTGCCTGATTCCGATATTGCTTACCGTTGGAAGCGGCGGCGGGGGGTATTTAGGCGAGTAAAGCGAATCAAAATTGACGGAAAAGCAATGCATCAAATTTTTAGGATTTGTTACGGCCGCTTTTTCAACGCCCTCGGTCAGGCAGATAAGATCACCCTGACTCAGCTCATGTTCCTTTCCGTTAATGGTATAACGTGCGTTTCCTTTAATAATATACGTTATATCATAATGATCCACAAAATGCGGTCTTAACCTCCATTTAGTTTGGCATTTTCTGTAAACGGCATAGTATATTTTTGGTACAAAATCATCGCTTGTTTTTTTCAAGATTTACTCCAAATAATAATATTTTAATATAATTTATATATGATTGTATAATATATATAATATATATTTCGATTTTATACAATTTTCAATATAAAACATTTATATTATTTAATATATACAATAAAGTATAATATTTACATTGGTATATTTAATTATTTTTTGTATATTAACATCTATAAATATGCTTTATTTGCTCTCATTGCTGACAGGCATTTTTGTCTAACAAGCACGCGTCGCGTGTTTATAAATTTAAGGCTGTCAGGGACAGTATTCCTAAGAAAATTTGGAAAACTTAAGGAGATTTTATGAAAAACCACCAAATGTTTAAGTCCGTCGCGGTAATTGCCGCCATTTTAATGGCGATTCTTACGGCAGGTCTTATGATAAGCTGCCCCGAAGCCGAATCATCAAAAAGAACAGGGGCACAACTGACAAATATCACTATCAAGGATATTACACCGGATAAAATTCCAACCGCCATATCCAAAGGCGAATGGAATGATGATGAATTTTATTTTACCGATGACATTTATACGGAAAGCATAATTTTAAATGATGTTTCGCAATTAACGGATGTGGTAGTCGATGCCGTAATTTCCCCCGGAGCAAAGGTGGATTTCGGTTTGGCGTCCGGTTATACCAGACCTGAACCTGAAGCATTTGATTCCGATAATACGCTTAACATTGAAAAAGGACAGGCCATATATGTCAGGGTAACGGCAGAGGATGGAAAGCACATTAATTATTATCGTTTTGAAATAGCGTTGAAGAACGCCGTTTCCCAATTAAGTACGCTGACTGTCGCGGGAATGACCGCCGTACTTGGCAATCCCGGAGCCACGGTAACGGGATTAAAATCTGGGGTGTTAAACCTGAGCAATTCGTTAAAAACAGATGCGACAATTACGGGAACGCCTCGTTCTAGTCTTGCTACGGTTGAATACGCGTTTACGGGGAAAACCGGTAGACCTGGGGATTTTGCCAGTGCCACCACCCATACGTTTGCCGACGGTGATTTTATTTATGTCAAAGTAACCGCGGAAAACGGAGTGGATATCAGTTATTATAAAATTGAAGTTCAAATTGGACGTGACGCGACATTGAAGAGCGTGAAAGTAGGCGACGCCGAAGCGGATAAACTTGGGACACCCCAAACGACATGGACCGGCAACTGGGGCAATTCCACATCTACCCAACGCGGCACCTGTCAGGCGAATGAACGTATGCCCGCTGACGGTTTTGAAGTTGAAATATTAGCTAACGATAGTGAAGCCGAAGTTGTTTGGGCAAGAACTGATCCGAGAGGCAGCGCAAGTGCCACTACTAAATATCCTGAACCAGATCCGTATGATGGATCATCACCGTTTAAATTCCCACCGGACACCTCGGATATAATTATTAAAGTAACGTCGTCCAATGGTGCAAATACAAACTGGTACCAGGTGCGGCTTATTACAAAAAGCTATGGCGTTATTTATAAAGGCACGCCGATAATTAAGGCTTCCTCAGAAAAATACATCGACCCAATTTGGAATCAAGCGGACAAATTTACTGATGAAAACAACGGTTGGTTGGATGTCAGCAGGCTTAATGTGAATGAACCCTATAACACGTGGTTTGGATTGGAATGGGGACGGCATACAACCGCGAAGGCGAAAGTCCTCTGGGACGATGACGGGCTTTACGTGTACTGGGATGTAGATTTCAAGGATTATAAGACCACTGAAACGGGCGATACACAAATCCGTACCGCCACGCTCTCCGGCGCGGCGTCTTCGTATACTCCGGGTACTGATGTTACTGTTGCAGGTAATTCTGTCCCCTCTGACGCTCATCAATACGATTCTGTTGAATTCTTCGTGAACGAACGGTGGCAAGCCCAAAAAACCGGTAACTACGGCAACCAGTACCGTTCAGGATTGCCCAACGCGGACGGCACGATATGGCTGTCAGGCGAAAAGGGTAATGCGCCGGCGGACTTCAATCCAATAACGGCGTTCCAGATTGCTAAAAAGGTCAGCGCATGGATAAAGAAAGATGGAGATAAGGAAATCGGTTATGTGATTATCATGGGGGTTCCGTGGGTGCATTACGGGACCGATGATGACTTAGTTTTTGACGCGGAAAAAAAGGTAAAACCCGGGGCGGAAGTCGGTCTTGAATTACAGGTCAACGCGGCAACGCGAACAGTATCCGGAAATCCCCGCGACGGTATTCTTACATGGAACGGCGTTACAAGTCAGGCGTATCAGAATGTGAAGAGCTTCGGTATTGTAACATTACTGACAACTAAAGGAGCAGGAGAATAATATGAGAAAACAAAGGTTTTTATTTGCAGTAGCGCCTTTTTTAGCGGTGGCGTTATTGTTTATGGCTTGTACCCCGCCGGTTGAAAATACGGAGGAGGGTAAAAGTGGAACCTCGGCATTACCGGTTATCAGCATACACCCGACCAGCTTTGATTATGTGGGTGATGCGGAAATAGAGGAGTTGACGGTAAAAGCCGAGGTAAAAGACGGCGGAACTTTAACGTATCAGTGGTATGAGAATGACAAATTTTCAAATACCGGCGGTACCGCGATAAGGAACGCGGAAAGCGAAACCTATACTCCGCAAAGCAAACCGCAAAGTTTTTACTATGTGGTTGTTACCAATACAAAAGAAGGCGCTAATCCTCGGAAAAATACAAGTAATCCCGCGCGGATTAGAGTTCTTGACGAAGAGGAAGCGGCTCCAACGGTAACCGTTAATATTACCAACACAAACCGGCAGTATGTCCGAGGCTTTGGTGGAATGTCCAACGCTTTTGGAATCAATGGTGATAATCCGCCGCGGTATATGGAACTTAAAGACATTGAAACCATGTTCAATCCGGATACCGGTCTGGGTTTTAATATACTGCGTATTATGCTCTGGTATCAGCCTCTGGAAAATGTTATAAGCGGTCAGGTTGAACCTCAAATGAACAATCAAATAACATATCTTGAAGCCGTCAAACGTGTAAACAAGTACGGCGGGTATGTTCTTGCAAGCCCGTGGTCCCCGCCTCCGGAGTGGAAAGTGAATGAATCGGAAAAAGGTACCGCCCCTTCGTATCTATTAGACACACACTATAGGGATTATGCGGAATATTTAAAAAATTACGCCAGAGCCATGGCAGGTTACGGAGCCCCTATTTATGCGATCTCAATTCAAAATGAACCGTCATTTCCGGCGTCTTATGCGGGTTGCGAATGGACCAGTCAGCAGCAGGTTGATTTCTTCAAAACTACAGGTGTAGGCAAATTCATGACCGGTATAAAAGGATGGGGTGGAGGAAAAGAGCTTGCTTCCGTAAAGATCATGAGCGGCGAAGCGCATCAAAATGTCACATGGAACGATGCGGCAAAGAATGACCCCGTATCACATGCGGCAATTGACATTTACGCTTTCCACACATATGGGAACCATAGCAACGCCTACACGGCGGTACAGGCGGATAATGCTACAAACAGAAAAGAAGTCTGGATGACTGAATGGAACATTAACTCAGGCTCTGCCGAGACTTATCCGCAGGATTCCACATGGAACTTTGTATGGCTTTTCGCGAACGCGCTTGATAACGATGTCAGATGCGACAGCGTCAACGCTTTTGTCTGGTGGTACTTAAAACGCTTCTACTGCTTTATTGGCGATGGCTCATATACAACCGTCAACAATGAAGTTCAGCCGCGCGGTTATATTATGTCCCACTACGCCAAATACGCAACCGACACGGTACGCGTATCCGCCACGGTTAATAATCATCCCGCAGGCGGCAATGTGAGCGATCTCTCTATTACAGGCTATAACAGTACTACTATCAAAGTAAAAGCGTCCGCTTTCCGCAGAAAGGCAAACCCCACAACCTATTGGGAACAACAGGTAAAGAAACAGGAAGATTCAATCAGTCTTGTAATATATGACAGCCGCACCGCAGCCGGCGAGGAAGGGGCGGATATCAGGGTAAGCCTTCCGACGGATTTTGGCGAGGCTAAATACGCCAGCGCCATTATTTCGGACAGTACGGGTAAGAGGCATGCGCCGCATCTTGTCGTTTTGGCGGGCGATGGAAAAACGGCGGATTTCAATTTGCCGGCTAACAGCATCGTATCAATTAAATTTTCAAAATAGAAACGGTTAAATGAGTTGAATGATCTGCCCACATAAATAATAATTATGTGGGCATATTTTTATTAAGATAGCAAAGGAGAATTAAATGATAAAGAAGTTGATTGTTGTTGTGTTTATTGTTTTTATAACAACAGGCGGTATGTACGCTCAAACGCTCGAAATTTCCGGCGAAATGAAGACGGGTCTTTACTGGGAAAAAGTAGAAACGCCCGCAAGGGAAGTAAATGGAACCGAAATGCCCGCCAAGACTGAAGAAATAGCTAAAATCCATAATAATGACGATGCCGGTGTTAATGAAGGGCGTTTCAGGATGAATCTTCACATGAAAAAAGACACCATTGGTATGAAGGTCCGCTTTGAGCAGACAATCTGGACTACGGCTGAGCCTAACAAATGGTCATTTGCCTTTGCCTACGGGGATTTTGTTAACGAACAACTTAGGATAGTCGCCGGCAAACTGGGGGAGTCCCCCTGGTCGGCGGGCGGTCCCGATATTTGGCAGGAATTGGACAATCAAATCGGCGTGCGTACTGAAATAAAGCCCAATGCCCTTCCCGGTTTGAATATTGGTTTTGTACTTAACACATGGAATAACGCAGTTTATAACCTGGATAACAGGACTCTTACCGACATACTGATGGAATCGGTGTTTGGCATAGCGTATACCAGCGATTATTTCCACGCCCGTTTTTGTTATCGGTTGGACGGTGAAGCGGATATTATTAATGTACAAGAAGGCATGGAAATGATGTACCGTCTGGAAGAACGCGCTTTAAGAAAAGTGGTTCCCGGCCTGTCAATCTGGGTTAACGGCTGGTGGAGGGGCATAGGCACGGATAACGAAGATCCCGACAAGGTGACAAGGACTTACACCAACTGGTTCTATACGCAATATGCGCCGGACGCTTTTACCTTCCAACTGCGCCTCGGTTATCATATAGGGGTTTACTACAATGAACTGCATACAAGACTAAGTTTTTACTACAATATATTTAACTGGTTAAGTCTGGGCGCGGCGTTCAATTTTCGCATAGACGCGGGGGATGTATCGGTTAAAGATCTTCCCTACAGATTCTGGAATGTTGAACCGCAAATAAGGGCGACTTTTGCTACTAACACTTATGTCGCATTGGTGTACTCCTTTGAAAATCAGCCGCTTGACCCTGTAAACAGCAAACAGACGCAAAAACTCAACTTACGGACGGTATTCACTTTCTAATGATTGGCGCATATAACGGAATTATGTGCGCTAAGGATGGAAAAATTAATGAATAAATCTATATTTGCCGGGTTGGCTCTTGTTTTGTGCTTAATTTTTACCGCCTGTTCCAATGACGGTGACCCAACCGGTAATACCTCTATTTTAGAAAATCAACCGTCCACTCAGGAATTGGCGGCCCTGTTTGACGCGTCTTCCGGCTTTCCTGCGGAAATGTCAAATTCATGGAAAATATGGGGGCACAGGAATCCCCTGTTCACCCAGGCTTTTGGCGCCGATCCCAACGTAATGGAATATAGGGGGCGGTTGTATGTGTACATGAGCAATGACACCCTGGAGTACGGAAGTAATGGCGCTTTAAGCGGTTCTCCTTCGTATGCCAAAGGCATTCAGGGCATACGCATTGTCTCATCATCGGATTTGGCAAACTGGACGGATCACGGGGCGGTGAACATTGCCGGTCCTGAAAATACCAATCCGCTTGTTACGGACTGGAATCCGCTGGTAAACATAGAAGGAGTTAACGCGTCGTGGGCGCCTACTGCGACATGGAAGCCGATAAGCGGAAAGGCTAAGTTTTTTTTATATTGGGCAAATAGCGGAAATGGTATCGGCGTTGTTGTCGCTAACAGCCCAACGGGTCCGTGGACTTCACCTTTTAATAAATTGCTTATAGACCGCAATACGCCCACCTGTAATACGGTTGAATGGCTTTTTGATCCAAGCGTTTTTATAGATGATAAAGACGGTCAGGCGTATCTGTTCTTCGGCGGCGGTGGTTCAGGAGAAGACCCGGGGAATGCGCGCCGTGTAAAACTTAGCGGCGATATGATAAGCCTTGCCCAGGACCCGGAAGCATGGAAGGTGCCATACCTTTTTGAAGCCAGCGATATGAAAAAAATTAACGACGTTTACTATTTTTCGTATAGCGTTAATACCGGTGGCGGTTCTATTTCCTATATAAAATCCCTCACGGGACCTTTGAGCGGGTTTGGCGAAAGGGCTAATGTTCTAACTACCGCGGCAACCCAACTTGGCTCTTCCGATACCAATGTCCACCATGCCATGTTTGAGTTCAAAGGCGGAACATACATGATATACCACACCCAAAAAGCGGCTCAGGCGATGGGCGTTACAAGAATGCGCTCTCCTTTTATTGACAATATGCCCATAAACGCCGATGATACCATACCGCCCGTCACTATGACGCGCAAAGGAGTTAATCAGGTTGAGTATCTTAACCCGTATATTATGAATGAGGCTGAAACAATAGGCATTCAAGGCGGTATTTATACAAGGCCGTTTGCCGAAGCAAGTAACGGGATGTTGGTAACCAGCATTGATACGGGCGATTGGCTTGCCCTTTATGGCGTTGATTTCGGGAGTGAAGGGGCTAATAAATTTACAGCCTGTATTAAAACGCCTGACGCGGCGGCGGATTATGGGGCAATTGAACTGCGGCTCGATCCGCAGGGGGCGGGGGTAACAAGCGACACGGGAAACCTTACTACAAGCAATACCGCCAGAATCACCGGAGGGGAAGTGATAGGCCGCGTCTATATTAAAGCAAAAGCCGGAGAGACCGGAAAATTAACAACGGTAACCGTAAATCTTTTTAAAACCGTTACCGGCGTGCATAATCTTGTATTTGTCTTTTACAGCAGCCGTGGCGTACACCCGGAAACAATCGTTCCGGACAGCAGGCACAAAAACGGTTTTGAATTTGACCAATGGCAGTTTGAACAATAAGTTTGAATTTTACCACGAACCACACGAACTAGTACCTTAGGTACTTTCACGAACTTTTAGTCCGACATCTTGTTGCCGTTCGTGCTGGTTCGTGTGGTTCGTGGTAGAGAACACGGAGTTACGAAAATGTAACTCCGTGTACTTCGAATTTTCCCTTATTTCAATGTGGGGTCCGCTACCAATTCGCGGAGGAACTCCACGCCGTCTCCCGCCGCTTCAACACGCACAAAACCTATTTCCTGCGTTTCGCTGTCGATTCTGCCGTTACCAAGTAAATCGCACGGTATTATAAATTTGCCATCCTCGCTTACTAGGGACAGTTCCTTTATCCAGTATTCACGCGTCGCGTCATGGGTGATGCCTATCCCGAATAACACGTCACCAGTGGTTGAATTTGAGGGCCAGTAATCTTCCCTGCGGTAATCGTTGATAATTGCGGGCTTTGTACCGGCATTGGGGTCCCAGGGCGCTCTCCATGAATCCGATGTATGCAGCGGGTACTCAATAACGTACCACACATCGGGAGCGGCGACATTATCGGGTATATCCGCGGCCCAGGCTTTCGCCTGCTTGTTTATATAGAACGGCATGAAGATATTGAAAGTGCTGCCGCCCGTTCGTATGGATAATGTGTCCGAACTATATTCCGACGCGCCAAGCCGAGGATTATCACCACCGGCGGGAAGCGTAGGATCATTTACCATTTTTGACACTTCGCCAAAGGTAAAGTTTCTCTGGTAACCGTCGCTTTGATTAAACTCAGATTCCTCCTGGAGTATCTTTATCCTTATTTTGGGGTATGTTCCCAGATCGCCCCAGGTTTTACCGGCGGGAATGGTGAAACGGTACATGGGTACGCACTTCTTGCCGGTCTTAATGTGTTCCGTGTCTTTAGGCCTTTCGTCAAAGACGACAAGATAGTACATTGTGGTACTTCCGTTTTGTGAAACAACTTTTATATACAGGTAATTGTGGCTGGTATCAAAGGAAGTGGGTTTGGTAAAATCAGCCGTCTGCGGCACAGTCCCTTTTGCGACAAGCGCCCATGTTATGGTGGCGTTAGTGTCAGCCGCAACGGGCGCGACAGCCCATGTTATGCCTGATCCGGTCAGAGATTGACCTTCTTCAACACGGTACGCGCCTCCCACATTATTAATATCCATACTGGGATTGCCAAGAGAGATGCTTTTGTTGTTTACTTTTAAGCTTGTAAGGAAGGAACTTCCCCCAACATTAATGGCAACTTTCATGTACCCTATGTTCGTGCCATTGGAAGCGGTTACTTTAACTGCCAGAACATTGTTAACGGCAAAAGTTGTCGGAGAGTCCTCGCTCCAGTCGGCGGGTTCCGCGGTTGCCGTTGCCGTAGTCGTCGCGTATTCAAATTTTGGTTTTGACAAATCAGACAGATTATTCCTTGGCGTTAGCGCGATAACAACATTGGAAACTTCAGTTTGCTTCAGGTTAACCAATCCGTTAACCGCATCCGCCCATGTCGCGCCGGTTATCCATGGACCGATATGGCCGGATTGGTTCGGATTCAATACGTCATATCCGCGAATTTTAAATGAATTAATGGCGGTGTCATGCGTCTGATTGACGACATTGATTTTGTAATATTCGGTTTTTGATTCATCTACGGATACAACCTTAAGCCAGACAACCTGTCCCACCTGAAAGCCGTCGTCATTGGGCAGGGTAATTCCGATATTTCTTGTAAAAACATTTTTATTTTTCTCCGTGTGGGGAAGGACGATATCATACGGTTCTTCACCCGGCCTGGTTGATTCATAAAAAACAGTTTGATTCGCATCGGCAAGAGTTACCGCGATTGGCTGTGCGGGCTTATACCATATCTTGTTGGGGTCTTCATTATCCGAGGGAGGCCGTTCCGTATTAACCACTACCGATACCGCTTGCGCTTCTTCAATACTTTCTGCGGGCGCGGGCAGCGGGGTAATATCCACTCCCGCCACGCTTATGGCCTTTACTAAAACATCAGGTATAACGGGCGGCTTTACCGAATTTTTTGTTTCCTGCGGACAGCCAACCAACAGGGCAAGCAGAATGACCGTCATTCCAATTAATAATTTTTTCTTCATAAAATCTCTCCTTAACGGCAATCTTTAACTGCCGGTATTGTTACGTAATAAATACGAACTGTTAAAAACTATACACAAGGCGAAGGTTTACATAATTCGCCTTTTCCATAAGTCCAACACGGGGTATCTGCTGATACCCGTACACTAAAGCGACATAGGCGTTAGGGTTAAAAGTAACCTTAACCTGAGGCTCAATTGTCAAGTTGTCATAATCAACCTGGGTTATATCACCGAAATCCTTCGAGAAAATAACCGTTATTCCGGCGCTTATCATCGGGGTAAAGAAATATGAAATAATAGGTTTGATTGTAAGCATCTTACGGTGTATCGTTCCCCCTTCATTGTTGGAAAGCTGATATCCCACCCTCAATTCCGAATCGATGTTATATTCCTTAAAAGTAATATAAAGCCAGTTCTGCAGGTTTAATTTTTTATCAAGACCGTCAACAAGGCCTTCCCAAATGCCGTTAGCTGAAATTGAAAGGCCGGGTATATATTGCCTTAATGTCTTTTCTTCCAGCCGGTAGACCATGCTGTGGCCGTCCGCGTCCTGATAATTGTCCATGTCATCCCCGTCCAAACGCCATGATAAACGTACCGCGAAATAGTCATTGGCATACGCGACGCCAAAAACAGTTTCTTGCATAAAACTTGCCAAACCTTTATCTTCTTTCTTCAGATCATAATTAGGCGGACTTAAGACAAAACCGATATCCAACCCGGGGGCGAAAGCCGGTTTGAATTCGGCGCGTAACCCGGCAAAACTGTTTATATAGGTTTCGTCAATGGACGTGTTAAGTTCGGGACCGCCTGTTTTCCAGGGGGAATCGCCAAGTTTTCCGGCGCTGATCTTTAACTGGTCATCCAGGAAGTTACCGTATGCATACGAATAAGTCCATGCGATGGTTCTTCCCGTAAAAGTTGAATCTTCAAAACGTACCCTGAATCCTATTGTCGGTATGGGCATGAATTCCAGATTCAACCTGAAACGTCCCGGGATATTGGTAAAACCCGTAGCCGGATTAAAGCCGCCTGAATCGCCGTCAGAATTTCCCAATTCCATGATCTCTTTTGGCTCATCATCCCCTTTTTGTCTGGATTCCCAATACACGCCCGTTTTCATTTCGCCCGTAAAGTTGAATTCCTGGCCAAAGGCGGTATTAGTTACAATAAGTGCAAAAAATATGCCTGGCAATAAAAATCTTTTCATGCAAATTTCTCCATGTGCGGCCTCATATTATTTGTAGAACCTGATTGATACAAAGCTCGAAGGCGGCATATACACCGAAGCGGTCTTCATATCTTCGCTGAATATCACCCGTGTCGGCTTCTGCTTTACCATGGATGCGTCAATGGCGCTTCCGGTCGGCCTGGGGGTAATTTTACCCGCGGCATTTGTCGTGCCGTCATAAGTTGCGATGGCAAATCCCGATTTAACCGCCTCAGGAAGTCTGATGTTTACCCAATAAGATGTTAATTCCGTAGTACCTTTGTTGATCAGCACCATTGTGATGGTCTCTTCGTCCATATAAACGGTCGAGCGGATATTGGTTGGCTGAGACGTGGAGGATGAAAAGTCGTTTTTAACCCAGTTGGCGTCATAGCGGTATTTACCGGCGGCATATTTTGAATAATGCGACATCAACAGCCCGCGAAGCTGCGGCTGCCCGTCACGTTGGTTGGTAACGCCCGCCTCCGAATCGCCGATCAAACCGTAAAAACGTTTTGCATACCAATACACATACGCGTTGTAATCATTGATCATACAGCTATGGAAATCATCCGCGAAATCCCATACCTTTTCCCATGTGGGATCAACAATTTTGTTGTTGTTGGTATTGCGCAGGTGCTCCGTCATCCATACTTCTTTTCCTGTAGCGATTAATTGGGTTTTCTTTTGTCCTACGGACCCGCCGTAAAAATGCCCTGCAAAACCGTCAACGGCGGCAAGTGCGTCCGGATCATCAAGAATCGGTTTATATTGTTTCTCGTCAAAATCCGTCCATTCGCCGGGGAACAGTTTCACGTGGGGTATCTGCTCCCTTATCCAGGGAAACACCTGTTTTACAAAGTCCCTGTTTTCTTCGGGAGTATATATGCACCATGTCGCGTTACCGTCGGGTTCATTTTGTGAAGAAATGGCGAATATCTTGTTATTGCCGCCCATACCGGCTTCCATCTTGTTTACCCATGTAACCAAATGCTGGCCCATGGCCCTATATTTTGACGGGTCAAGGTGACCATTGTTTAATTTATAACCGTCAGGGGGAGTCCATGGACAGCCTATAATCATAGCGCCGTATTTATTTACCAGTCTGCCGATGTCAAAAAAATCCGAATTGTCTACGGATGTATATACCACATTATTCATGATATCTTCCAGCGGCTCAGGATAAATAATCATTCTTAAGATGTTAAGTCCCAGCTTGTCGGGGTTAAAAAGCATGTCAGCGTCGGTTATTGTAAGATCCGGGCAGGGCGCCCCCCATGCGTTTATCATTCCGCCAAAGCCCCTGACAAATTGATGCTTGGCAGACTCACTGGTATCCACCTTTATATAAAATTGCGTTCCGGAGGGAACTGCCGCCGATTCGGGATCGGTGATATATATTGCCGCATAACGGCTTTTTGTTGAAGTTCTGGTTTCAATATTAGAATTGGAAACTTCAACATAATAATATATCGTTCCTTCGGCGCCCGTAGGCGGTGAATAAACACTGTTTTCCGCCCCTTCAATTTTTGTTCCCTGTCTGCCTATCTCGGTCGCGCTGTACCATTGATATGACAGGGAACCGCCGTCATTAACTTTGGCCGTTACGGACAATTCAACCGTATCGTCAATATTAAGCTGATAATCGGTCGGTTGAACGGAAATGAACGGCGCTTCAGCTTTTTTACTCTTGCTTTCAACACTATTGTCTGACGGACAGCCAATAAACGCAAAAACAGCGGTTACAATCGCCAGAATTAAAACGCCGTGACTCATACTCGTTTTCTTCATAATTACTCCTTACATTGAATTTTATTTATTATAACCCATATTGGTAAAATTAACAATCATAAATGAATTTCCTTATACTCAATCCCTATTAAAAAAATATAATTTCGTGATATAATTTAGATAAAAAGAGGTAAACCAATGGCTGATAGAAAAGGGGAGGGTTCCCTTCGCAACGTCCGTCAAAGATCGATTCGTATTGCGGCGACGGTGTTTTTACTGCCGGCCCTAATTTTTCTTGCCGTTTATGTGGCGTATCCCATTATCGATACTTTTATTACAAGCACCATGGATTGGAACGGTATGGGACGCGACAAAACTTTTACGGGTCTTTCCAACTGGATCAAATTGATAAATGACGGTTATTTTTGGAGCGCATTTGCCAACAATTTAAAAATCATGTTTTTGTCCCTGTTATTCCAAGTTCCTTTTGCGATGGCGCTTGCAACATTTTTGGACGTTACCGAAAAAAAAGGAACTGTTTTTAAGATAATATGGTTTATTCCGTATCTGCTCTCTTCCGTGGCCATTGGCGTACTTTTTAAATACTCACTTGACGCGGGCGGGGGAATCTTCGCGTCAATTTCAAAGATGTTTGGCGGGGAAGGGGTGGACCTGTTGGGAAATCCAAAGGCCGCGCTTTATACCGTCATTGGGGTAGTCTGCTGGCAGTACATTCCTTTCTATATGGTTTTATATCTTGCCGCTTATGGGACGATACCCGTGGAACTCTTTGAGGCCGCCAGCATAGACGGGGCGACACGGAACCAATATTTTTGGCGCGTATCCCTGCCGCTATTAAGGCCTACGATTATTTCCGGGATGACTCTTTCGATTATCGGATCACTTAAATATTTTGATCTTGTTTATGTCATGACGGGCGGAGGCCCCGGAGTGGCGACGGAACTAATGGCGACGTATATGTATAAAACATCATTTATCCGTTTTAACATGGGTTACGGAGCCGCAATCGCTTCGGGAATGTTTATTCTGATCACTTTGACCGCCTTGCTCGTTGTCATTACATTAAACAGGAAGGTGGAGGTTTAAATGAAACAGAATACCGTTCATAGATCCCTATTCTGGGCGTTGGCGTTACTTTTTGCGTTACTGTGGCTGGTTATAACAGGCGCGCCCTTTGTGTTTCAGATAATGACCACTTTTAAGAGCCAGGGGGAATTTATTACCAACGGTCTTTTCAAACTTCCTAATTCGATAAATTTTAGAAATTACATAACGGTCATGCAGGGCGGATTTTATAAATATTTCATTAATAGCATATTTGTTCTTGCGGTATCTTTGACATTGTTGCTTTTCTTAAGCGCTTTTGCCGCATATCCGCTTTCACGCATGCGGTTCAAACTGAACAAGCCCATATTCGCCGCCATTGTCGCCGCCATGTCAATTCCCATCCACATTACCCTTATTCCCGTGTTTATAATGACTATCCGTTTTAATATGTACGACAAGGCTTACGCCCTTATCGGTCCCAATGTGGCTTTTAACCTGCCCATATCAATTTTTATACTAACCTCGTTTATGCAGGGTATTTCCAAAGAGATGGAAGAGGCCGCCGAGATTGACGGTTGCGGCAAATTCTCCACATTTTTCAAGATAATATTCCCCCTGTCAAAATCGGGGCTTGCGACCCTGGCAATTTATAACGGGGTAGTAATATGGAACGAGTTTGTATTTGCCATGGTGCTTACCCAGTCACAGGACGCGCAAACCCTGCCGCTTGCGATTTGGGAATATCAGGGGCAATATTCGATAAATACGCCTTTGATCATGGCGTTGCTTGTTTTATCCAGTCTGCCGGTCATTTTATTGTATATTTTCGGTCAGGACAAGCTTGTTAAGGGTATGATGGCGGGGGCAATCAAAGGGTAGAATAACACCCTTGGGTTTTTATTGACAAATGGTTTATGGGGCGGTATATTTTTAAGTAGTTAAAAATATCTAATCTAAGGTATTCAAGGAGTTTACTATGAAAATGAAAAATGCCGTTATTTTTTTATTACTAAGCGTAATGCTGGTATTCGGAATATTGTTATCAGGCTGTCCTGATGAGGAATCGGAAGAAACGATCATCACTGATACGAGTGTCAAGATAACGCAGCATCCTGCAAGCAAGTCATTTACTCTTACGGAATGGGAATCGGCCACAGCCGCTTTAAAAACATTAACCGTGAAATTGTCGGTTTCTGGGGATAATATTTCATACCAGTGGTACTCCAGGACCGCGTCTAACAGTACCGGGACGAAAATTGAAAACGCAACGGGAGCTTCTTATATGCCGGTGATTTCAGCGGTCGGGAACTACTACTATTATGTTGTTGTTACGGTAACCGTTGAAGAAAATACAAAGGTACTTGAAAGCGGTACCGCGCTTATAAGGATTACCGAAACTGCCGAACAGGCGTCTACCTCATTTGCCATAGGCACCACCCGTGTCAATTATGTTCGCGGTGTCGGCGGCACAGGCTCGTTTATGTTCAGGACGGGTACCAATGCCGATGCCAGCCCTGACGCGGATGTTCGTTATATTGACCTGCTCATGAAAGAAATGGGATGTAATATACTGCGCATAATGGTACAGGACGACTACTTAAATTACATACAAAATTCAGTTCAAAGCAGCCGGAATCAGAATGTGTTTTACCATGATGCCAGAAAAAATTTCTTTGCCGTTATTAAAAGGGTAAATGAATTAAACGGCTATGTGTATGCAAATCCTTGGACAGGCCCGGGAAAATTTAAGGAAAATGGGAATGGGACCCCAATGGGCGGTTACATAACTGATACTCCGTCGAACTATGTGGGCTATGCGGACTGGTTACGCGGTTTCCTTAAATGGCTAAACGAAAATAACGCCCCTATTTTTGCGCTCGGCATCCTCAACGAACCTGATAATGGCGGGACCGCCCAATATGAAGGTATGGGGATGAGTTCGACTTCTCATAGGGACTGGTTCAGGACCGTAGGACATTTTACCACCCAGCAGGTAACAAACCCGAATGGGGCGGGAGTAACTTCCTCGTTATTTAAAAACGACATTATTCCAGGCTGGGGAGGCGGCAAAAAGACCCACCACGTTCTGACCATGACCGCCGATAATATGGGCAGTCCTTCGTATTACAATGATACGATAAACAGTAGCACCGGCACTAATCCGGCGAATAATAATTTTGAAATACTTGGCCGCCATTATTATCAGGCCGATGGAGCCAGGATCACCGCCATTGCGGGAACCGCCGGCACCGTTTGGGCGGACCGGCCCCAGAAAAGTTATACCGGCCGCTTTGAATCTGAATCACTTGCGATGTCGCCGCAAATGTTCGCTCCGGGATCAACGCCCGGTAATATTAAAAGGGAAATTTGGCAGACTGAGCATGACTTCAACTACTGGTCAAAGTCAACGGAGATACCCGGCAGTAATGTGCAGCGTTACTGGAATTCCGCATTTGCGGCTATGAACGATGTGGATTGGTGTCTGCGCGTAGCAGGCGAAAGCGTCTTTGACTGGTGGTTTTCTTCCAGTTACTCCGGCCTTGTAACCAGTTACCAGGGTACTCCGGTACACGGCGGCGGAGGAGCGCCGGAAGCGGATAGCGCCGGAGCGACGCCATGGCCGCAATACACGTATACCCCAAGAGGGCGGGCATTCGCCCACTATGCCCGTTATGTCAACGAGACATGGCTTCTGGATATAAGCCAAAAAAGAATAAAGGAAAACGATAATAAATATAGATTCAATACTACAAGCAGTTTCAACGCGGGCTCGATTGATCCTAAGATAAGCGCGTTTGAGGATACCGACGGCAAATTTATCAACATTGTTATGTTTGCCCCGAACGCCTCCACCAACACCAGTAATATCGCAACCGCCACTTCCAGCGGCTCTATCAGCGGAAGTTTCGGTCAGGGCGGTAAAAATGGGACCAACGATCCTACAAGGCTCAGCGCCAATGTGGGCAGGATAGAAGTCGTTCTGCCCGAAGGTTTTACGGCAACCAGCGCCAGCGCTTTACGGTCTTATGGATGGGAAAATGCCACAGGTGAAACGTGGGATGACGTGCCGACTGGCACGCCCCGGTATTGGATTAACGAGCCTGTGTTCCTCTACACCACAACCGACGGCAAATCCGCCGTAGAGGTTACCTTGCCGGGTGGAAACATTATTTCGATTAATGTTAAAGGGCAATGGACTGGTGGTGGCAGACACTTTGAACCAAGAAAGAGGCCATATACCGTACAGTAAAGGAGAGATTTTCTAATGAAAAGAGCTGTCGTTGTACTAATTGCCGTTTTTATGGCGGCGGGGATGTTGTATGCCCAGGAGATTATTTATTCAGGCGAGATCAAGACCGGTTTTTACATTGGGCAGGAAAAGACAGGGGAGCAAGATCCCGTGGCAACAGGTGGAATGACTAACAACGACGGCGATTCCGGTATCGGTCAGGGACGGCTGCGTCTGGACTTTCTTTTCACTTACCAGAGCCTTGGAGTACGCCTGCGCTTCCAGATAGAGCCTGACTCAACAAGTTTGGGCCCATATTACCCCGCATGGAGCTTCGCCTACGCCTATGGCAATTTGTTTAACGACCAGTTTAAAATATCCATGGGGCTTTTAGGCGAATCACCCTGGGGTACTGGCGGTCCAAGATTAAGCAGTGATCCTGAAACCCGTGAATATACGAGTTATAACAGTCTGAGTAAAGACCCCTATACCGTAAGCGAAGGGCTTATGGGCATACGCTTTGAATTCAAGCCCGGTTTTATTCCGGGTCTGAACTTTGGTTTTGTGTTGAACCAGCCGGATCGGACACAGCTTCCCACTGTGGAACAAAACTTCGGCGATGTGCTTCAGGAATCGGTCGTGGGTATCGCTTATGAGCATGAATATTTCGCCATCCGCGCCGGATACCGCCTTGACAGCAAAGTGGACACTTACGCTTTCGGAGATCCCCCAATAAACGAAGGAGGACGCCTGACGTACCGCATGGAGGAGAAGGTACTAAGAACACTTGTAGACGATATGATGATATGGCTCAACGGCTGTTATTACGGGATAGGGGGCGAGAAGCAGGATATTAAAGAAATGGGCGAGGACGGAGAAGAACGTATCAGGGATACGATGGGTGGCGGTGAATATATTATCAACTGGTTGTACTGGCTGTGGGATACGGATAATTTTATTGCCAAATTTGATACTGGTTTTGGCATCTATAAAAAATACAACAATGCGGAATTAAGACCAATCGAAAGAAAGGAATACAAAAGTCTGGAATTCAGACCGGCTTTTTATTATAAATTTTTTGACAACCTGTTCCAGATTGGTCTGGGTCTGGGATTTGGCATGGAATTTGGAGCCGGTAAGACTTATAAATCCTCCCCATACCAGTATATCTCCATTGAGCCGCAGATAAGGCTAAATATCAGCGGCAGCGGCTACATCGCGGCAGTGTACAATTATACCGACCAATACGCATGGTGGGACAAGAATACGATGCCGTCAATAAAGGGCGATATAAAGGAAGGGGACAAGTCCGTAAAACATTCGGTAAACATCCGTGCGGTGTTCGCATTTTAGCAAAGGGGAACCGCATGAAAAAGATAATTACGGCGTTGCTTTTAAGTCTGGTGGCGGCAAACTTTGCTTTTGCGGTGGAAGACGTACGGATTACGGGAGAAGTCAAAACCGGGTTTTTATTTGAGCAGAGGAACGAGGGTGGCGAAACCACTTCTTACGCCAGAATTAACAACAATGACGGCGATGCGGGAATGTCTGAAGGGCGGGTTAGGATTGGAATTGCCTATGAATTGAAAAACATAGGGATACGGACGCGGTTTTATCAGGATAACTTCAACAGAGGAACCGGCGCAAATGATCCGAACCTTCTCAAAGTGCGCACGGATTACTTTTATGGCTACGGCGGCACGTTTAACAACCAGCTTAAAATTTCAGCCGGACTCTTGGGTGAATCTCCCTGGGGAACGGGCGGGCCTGAATTGAATCAGGAACTGGAATATTCAGGAGGCGCCCCTTTAATGGGAATACGTGTTGAATGGAAACCCCTTGGTCCTTTACGCGGTTTAAATCTTGGTTTTGTACTGAGCCGGTCAGATGAGGGGGTGCCATGGGACGCAAAGGAACAGTTTGGCGATCTTTTTAGGGAGTCAATAGTTGGTATCGCCTGGGAGCATAAATATTTTGCCTTCCGCTTCGCCTACCGTTTTGACCGTGACGTAAAAAGCGACGCCGTATTCATAACCGGGGAAAAGTTTGTGTACCGGGTTGAAGAGCGGCTCCTTTGGACGCTGTTACCGGGTATGCAAATATGGGCAAACGGATACTGCGAGGGCATTAACTCGGAAGGGAGGGGGAGCGGGTATGGTCCGCCCGGTTATATTCAAAACTGGCTCTATGCCCACTATGATTCCATGTATTTTAACGCCGGTATTGACGCCGGATACAGGGATAACTTTGTAAAAAAAACAGGACAATTGCTGGAGATCAGGCCGTCCTTCTACTATAAATTTATCAACAACCGTTTGGTCGCGGGCGTTATGGGCGGCATTGTAATGGGCTTTAACGGCAGTGAGTCGTATCCTGACGTTTTTTACAATAACTGGTATGTCGAGCCGCTGGTAAAGGTAAACATCTACAACAATTTCTATATTGCCTTAGTCTACCGCTATACTTCCAACGCGTACCAAACACTAGGAAATAATGACTATTACACCAACTGGTTTAATTTGCGTTTGTGTTATTCATTTTAAAAGGAATATCTATTCAAAGGCGCAAAAAAAAGGCTGCCCGAAATTTTTCGGACAGCCTTTTTAATTTTAAACCGTGTTATTCGGTGGTGTTACCTCGGTCAATGGTAACGGAATCAATGGTGATAATTACTTTTGGGAAACCTTCTTTTAAAGAATCAGGATTATTTTTATCATCCTTAAACATTGCCTGTATTGTGAAAAAGCCGAGCGTAGCCGCTTTTTTATTGCTGGAGAACGCCTTATATTCAACCAGATGATCATCTGTTGGGTCTGTATTGCCGGTGAATGGGGTTTGTTTGCCGGTATCAGTTGCATTCCAATTGCTTGTGGCGGTCGGATCAGTCAAGTGCACACGGAATGCGGCGAATCCCAGATCACCAGAGGCGATTTGAGCATTTGTCAGCGTCCCCTGATCTCCCCTTGTCACGGTCCCTACAATTCTGAATGTGACTCCGGATACTTCAGGGTCCATCAGTTCATAAACCTGGCCGGCGCTAAGGGGGATGATCGCCCTTTGTCTGTTGCGTCCGTCAAATGTAATTGTCAATTTGCCATCCGTAAAACTGGAATCCGCATATTCAGCCGGAATGGTATAGGAGGGACTGCCACCTGTGAGAGCCCCATTTTTAGGAAGCGTACCCTTATCAAAAGATAAATCCAGCTTCATGTCTACCGCCGGAGGCTCTCCATCTGTCCACTTTGCGGTAAGGGTATAATCTTTTCTAATAGGGGTGTTTTCCGCGTCAAACAGGGTATTACCATCGTACCATCCCTGGAAAGTATGTCCTGCCCATTTTGGTTTATACGGCAAGGTAACTTTTAAGTCGGTTTTGACTTTAATGGGTTGGATATTTATAGTCGCACCGCCTCCTGCGAAAGTTATTGTGTATTCCCTGACATTGGAGAAAATAACTTTTGTTATGGCAACGGTTGCCGGACCGCCGGTATTGCGCTGGAACCCAATGCCGTTTCCCGCGTCATTAATTACGAATTTGACTTTATAAATGCCATTGTTGGTAGCGCTGTTAAGCGTTAATTGCGCGTTACCGTTGGGATACGGCGTAAGATCGGAGGTAGCGCCGTATTTTGCGGATTTTACTTGTACGCTTCCGCCGGTGACTTTCAATTCTAATTCAACCAGGCCATAATCGGCAAGTTTCCATGTGTCGTTTGGTTTTGGTACGGGGAAGGTATACTGCGCGCCGCCGCCTGACCAGTTGGCGACATCCGTTGTTCCGTTCTTTGCGCCAATGAAGGTATAACTGCCGTCTTCATTGTTTGTGCCCAGATCGCCGGTGTTGCTAAAGTGGTTGCTTCCCACCAGCTTAGCCGTATAGTGCTCCAGTGTTTCGCCTACAACTTTGACATCATCCTCACTGGTGACTGATGGTTTTACCGTAACGCTACAGGTGGCATATCCGCCATCCTCAGCGGTAGCGGTAATGGTTGCGGTACCTACGGACACACCGGTAACCACTCCGACGGTATTCACATATGCCACATCTTCATCGCTGGAAGTCCACTCTAATTCCGCATCGGCGGGAACTGTCGTAGCGTTAATTTTAATAAACTTACCATTTTCCAAGTTAAGTTCGGTTTGGTCCAAAGTAACCTTCGTTTTTGCTTTAGCTTTCGCGGGACTCTCTTCGGGACAGCCTGTCATGATAATAGCGAATACTGTAAGTACCGCTAAAAACGCATAAATGCTTTTTCTCATAAATATCCTCCTGAATTTATTGGGAATACTAGTTATGCGGCCTAGAAGACTTGAACTTCCATGGCTCTCGCCACTAGCACCTCAAGCTGGCGTGTCTACCAGTTCCACCAAGACCGCAATATGTATTAGCGATTCAGGACATATCATGTTTTTTGTGAAAA
>Ga0268262_10000368_pt1 | contig 60399 bp, 83 predicted proteins | sample TergutNc150P3_FD_190354 | JGI IMG/M metagenome (GOLD analysis project Ga0268262, IMG submission 190354) | Nasutitermes corniger P3 segment gut microbial community from laboratory colony in Florida, USA - Nc150 P3 (SPAdes) (version 2) | ecosystem: Host-associated > Arthropoda: Insects >... | reverse complement strand
CCCCCCCCATTCAATAGCCCCTTACACACACTTACAAGCATATATTTTCTCTTCGGAAAAACGCCGTCCGCTTTTTGGAACGGCTTTTTTATATGCGCCATGGAACCTCAACCGAACTCGAAGGGTGAAGGTTCCCGCCTTGATGGCGCTGTTTCCATGCTTGGTTGTAGTTTTGCCAACGGCAAAACTACAAACGTCAGTAACAACCAAACGTTATGTGCCATAAAAGCTGAAATTTTGGTTAAAAATTAATCAAAAATTAAGGTTTTATGAATATATACACATAAAACTTTGTTACCAAAGTAAGGAGGAAAAAACTATGGTAAACAAAAGATTTTTGTTAAGAATACTGATAATGGTATTGGTATTCGGAATGACGGTTATTGGGTGCGATGATGACCCTGAAGAAGAAGAAATTGAACCTGGAAAAGAGAGTAGTGTTGTAAAGTACGCCGGAAACGGGCATTCGTACCAAGTACTTGACAGGAGAACGACATGGACAAGAGCCAAGAAATATTGCGAAGAAAAAGGCGGTTATCTTGCAACTATTACCAGTTCTTATGAACAGACATTCATCGTAAATTTACTTCAGAAGGAAGGTCAAAAAAATGTCTACTGGATTGGCGGATATTGTGGTAGCGATAGAGTATTTAAATGGGTAACTGGTGAACCATTTGAGTATACTAATTCTTTTAGCCCGGACAACACTGGCGGAAAAGAGGATAAACTTCAAATATATCGCAATAACGGTACATGGAATGACAGTGAGGATGTTCCTGATCCTAATGAATCTTGGTGGTATGTACTCGGCTTTATCTGTGAATGGGACTAAACTTAAAAATGAAACATTTGTGTTTCTTGTTTTATAGCAGATTTTACGGCACATAACCAAAGCGGTAAAAGTACGCCGCCTAACGGCGGCAAGGCTACACAAAATCGTGTTCAGGCTTGGAACTGTCCAAAAAGTAACATTTGGGCAGTTCTTTTTTATCAAACCGTGCCTGTCACCCAAAAATCATAGCGTACCTAAAAATCAACCCACCCTACATATAGCGCTGTCCTAAAATAATTAAAAAAAGTAAAATTTTTTTCAAATTCTGTCAAGCAAAACGCATACCTCGCTCCGGGCGCGCTGCTCGTGCTAAAGCACTCGCGCATTTATTCATCTTATTACGTTTATTTAGCGCCACGCCGTGTTAAGTTATTCATCTACACCACTGGCGTGGTGCATATTTGGGCGCCATATATAGGTGTTGCGTATGCAACATTGAAATTTCTTTTTTCAAGGAGAAAAAAATGAAAAAACAATTAGGGGCAATAGATTTTTCAGACATAAGGAAATCTATCATATCAGTCAAAGGGCAGAATGTTTTAATTGACAGCGATGTGGCGAAAATATACGGCGTATTAACAAAAGAGGTAAATCAAGCTGTAAAGAACAATCTCGAAAAATTTCCCTCCGGCTATATTGTTGAAGCCGACAGAGACGAACTGGTCAAAAATTTTGACCAGTTCAAAAACTTAAAACACTCTACAGCGCAGCCAAAGGCTTTTACAGAAAAAGGACTGTATATGCTTGCCACAATATTGAGAAGTCCGCAAGCGACGGCGGCGACTATTGCCATTATTGAGACTTTTACGAAACTGCGTGAATTGTCGCATACAATCGCAAAACTGGCTGACGCTAAAGAAAAACCGAAACAACAATCGCTTATGCAAAAAAGCGGAGATATTTTCTCTGAATTAATAGCCGCCGATTTGCCTGTATCGGGAACAGAAACTACCCTTGAAATAAATTTTGCAGTAATGAAATTCCGACACACTGTTAAAAAAGAGAAAAAAAGGGAACAGTACAAGGCGGTAAAAAACCACGATCACGCAACAGTATCTGATCCCGCTTAACGCGGTGCATATTTTGGCGCCATACAGGGTATAAAATATTTTATTTTTTTTTCAAATTCTGTCAAGCAAAACGCATACCTCGCGCCATATATAGTAAATAAACTTTTGGAGGTTGCTATGAAAAATCTTTACTTTTTACTCGTTCTTGTTTTTGCTCTGTCCGGCTGTTCTAATACTGAACCCGGAGTACCGCCCGATGAGCCGGGAATCCTTACCCTTATGACGTGGAATGTCCACAACTTGTGCGACGGCGTAGACGACGGCTGTGAATACGACGAATTCACGCAATCGGCGGGCTGGTCGCGGGAAAAGTATATGGGCAGGATTAACGCCATTTCTTCCGCAATAGGCAGTTTAAAAGCTCAGCCGGATATTCTTATGCTGGAGGAAATTGAGTCCAATGTGATTCTTAATGACCTTGCGCAAGCGTTGCCAAAAGACTATGCCTGTAGTCATTTTGCCAATAATCCGGGCGCGGCAATGGGAGTCGGCATATTAAGTCGTTTACCGCTGACGGAGACAATAACCCATTCCATCAACATTGACGGGGAGACTACGCCGCGCCCTGTTCTTGAGGCTAGGGTTAAAACCGAAGGTGGGGATATTATTTTATTTGTCTGCCACTGGAAATCAAAACTCGGCGATGAAGATGTTACAGAAAATATCCGCAGGTCTTCAGTCAGAGTGCTCCTTCGCCGGATACGGGAAATTAAAGAAAGCGAGCCGGATATAGGCTTTATTATTGCGGGCGATTTAAATGAAAACTACGATGAGTTTTTCCGGCGGAAAGCAAGCGTAATCTGCGCCCTTGTTCCCGACGACGCGTATTGCGTTAAATTGTCCAATGTAAAAGCCGAGGGGCAAAAAGACTTTTTTGTGATTACCGGAAATAAACCGCCTCTGCCTGTTAATTTTCCGCAGGAGACAATAACTTTGTTTTCTCCGTGGCTGTGCGATTTACAAAACGGTTCGTATTTTTACAAATACAACTGGGAGACAATCGACCACTTTTTAATTTCCGGTCATTTCTTTAATAATTCAGGATGGGAATATGAAAAGATAATGATTGGTAATTTTGAACCCTTTGCCGGTTCAAGCGGAGTACCGATTCCTTACAACACAAAGACAGGCGTGGGACTAAGCGATCATTTTCCGTTGATATTGACAATAAAATTACTTTTTTAACGCGGCGGTTTTTGCGTCAAGGGAATTGAGGATTGCCTGGAGTTTTTCTTTTTCGATTAAGTCGATAAGACGCGCTTCCGTGTATCTTTTGGCTTCATCAGTGTATTGGCCGACAGTGATGCAAATTCCCTTGCCGGCCTTTACTTCTTTTAAGTGTGAGTGAAAGTCTCTGACAATCAGCTCGCCTATAGAGCCTTGAGTTCTGATAAAACGGAACATGATAACATCCTGCCATTTTACTGTGTCAACTTCGGCAAGAATATCCGCCCATTCGGATTTGTTAACGGATATATTTGCTATTTTTACTTTTGCTTTGCCGTAGTAGGTCATAACAATTTTTCTGCAAAGGGCGACAAAGTCCGCGGATGAACCCATCAGGAATGTTTGCAGATTGCGGTTGGCGTTTAATTCGATATATTTGCCTAACAGGACGGAAACGTCTTTGTATGACGGATTGTCGCGTTGAAGCTGTTTTAAGTGAGGAATCGCTTTGCCGATTTCATTTGTTTTAATCAGCGTTGTGGCAAGTTTGTAGCGTAATTCAGCTGCAATATCAGGTTTAATATTCGTATGTCTTAAACCGATTTCAAAATCCTGAATTGCCAATTCATACTGTCTTGTATCCAGATGGATAGTTCCCGCGCTGAGACAGCAAGTGGGTCCCATTATCGGGTCGGCGCGCAGATGGTTATAAATGCGCAGAGCTTGTTCAATCTGATTTGCTTCGTGATAACATTCCGCCAAAGTATAAAGCGATTCTTTGTCGTCCGGGGCAATGTCTATCGCTTTGCGGATAAAAGTCATCGCTTCTTTGGGTTTCTTTATTCTGAAAAGAGAGTGACCCAAACTGCGTAAAACGGCGGGATTATCGGGCTCCTGAATACGCGCCTGTTGTAAAAGCTGGATTGCTTTTTCGTAATTTTTTCTTTCAAACTCCAGGGAGCCTAACTCGTAATTTACTTCAAAGTTATCCTGCCTGTAAGTTCTTGCCGTAGCAAAGCCTTTGTAAGCCTGATCCAGCATATTTAGCTGTTTGGCTGAAAGACCGTATCTGAGAAAAACCTCAAAATTATCAATGCCTTTTATATTTTTATTTGTAGAGAGTTGATCCATCAGGGTTTCATAAATTTTCATCGCCTTTTCCCAGTTATTATCCTCAAAATAAGCGCCGGCTAAGACATATAAAGCTTCCGGATCATTCGGGTTTTGGGCAAGTCTTTTATTTGCGTCTTTCATCGCCGCTTCACGGTCTCTGGCTGATCTTCCTCCCCTTAATGAAGGACCGTGAGAAGAATTTACTATAAATAAAACAATCGCCCCTACAAATAAAATGGCGACAATTCCTAGTACTACTGGAATCATACTTATAATTATCGGATATTTTTAACTTTTCTGATACAGGTTTAGCAGTAAATTTGGTGGTAAAAAAGCGAATTTTGTATAGAAATGGCATAAATTCGCAAGAAAAAATAAAAAATACCATGAATAACCCCCTTGACAGAAGGTAAATTTCAAGATTAAACTTAAAAAAGAACTTCTTAAGTTTGCTTGATAAGGAGCAGGTCACATGGCGTCAAACATTGGCATCAAGATTGCCAACGGTGAATTTTACCCCATAATGGAGGAAAATTCCTCCATAAAAAAAAGAATAATACTTACCACAGTTCATGATAACCAACCAAGCGTTCAAATCGATCTTTACAGAAGCCCTGCTAATACCATGCCGGACGCTCAATATATCGGCAGTCTTGTTGTTGAAAATATAAAGCCAAAACCCAAGGGAGAGCCGTCAATCGAGATGGTAATTGCTTCCGATTCCAGCGGTGAAATTGTCGCCGAGGCTATAGATCTTGATACAGGCGCCGGCGGGGAACATTGCGTATTGACCGTTTCCTTAAGGTCCCTTGATGAATCCTCCCGCGACGTTGATCTTCCCGATTTTGCGCTTGAATCAAACGAGGAGCCGCCTTCAAGTCTTTATCAGCATGCTAAAGAGGTGCGGCAAAGAAGCGCTGACACATGGATATTAATCGCGCTTATCATATTGCTTGTTTTAGGGGTTCTTGCGGGGTGGCTGTTCTTCTACAACGGCATGAATACCGTTCGTTCATTCTATAACAATAACATTCACGGAAAATTTATTGGAAAGGAACCTGTTAAAAAACAGGAACCCGCTAAAAAGCCGGAACCGGTAAAGAAACCGGAACCGGAACCTGTTAAAGAGCCTGAACCTGTCAAACAGCCTGAACCTGTTAAACAGACGGAACCTGTTCAGCAGAAAATTGAGCCCGCGCCTGTGATCCAAGCGCCTGTTACCGCGCCTGAGCAAAGACCGCAGCAGACGGGGAAAAAACGCAGTCCGGCGCCTGTCGCGTCGTATAAGGTTCCGACTACAATTCCAAGAGAAGGTGTGAATTACAGGATTCGCTGGGGCGATACGTTATGGGATATTGCCGAAGCGTTCTACCGTAATCCCTGGCTGTATCCGAGGATTGCAAGGTATAATAACATCAGAAACCCGAACTTGATTATTTCAGGACGGACGATACGGATTCCTCCTAGGAATTAATTTTGTTTCGCTTATTAAGGATTCATTTTTTCTTTTTATTTTCCATGCTTATTTTCTCTTGCGCGTCGCAGGTTAAAAATAATAATTATTATTATCTGGGGTTATTGGATAATTCTGTTCCCGAAAAAATCAAGCTGTTTGAAAAGGCTCTTTCCAGTACCAATGAATATATCAGGCGGGCGGCGGCGGAAGAACTCGCGATTTTAATGTCGCAAGGAAAAAAACTTTCGCATAAAACAACAGAACGCGTCCGCAGTGAAGTAACCGGTTTTTGGGCTGAGGCTTTTAAAATTGCTTCCGCGCCTGACAAAGAGAAAGTTCTTTTGTTTTTTTTCGGGCATGAGCAAAACTCGCCGTCTTATGAGGAAGCCAGACGGTTTGTCCTGAACGTATGCAAAAAGAAAGAAATATTTCTTACAGATTGGGAGTTAGCCGCTATTATGGGACATCATTCTATTTCCTGTCTGCGTTACAATGAGGCGCTGAATTATTTTCGTGTTTTTAAAATGGAAGATAAATGGCCCGAACAAATCCCATATCTTTTTATTTATTATCCAATTCTGATAAATGATTTAGGCAGGGCTTTTCAATATACGCAATCGGGCGCGCAGGGAAATACTCTTTATTTACAGTGGCTGACAAACAAGGATTTGTCTTTTGATTTGCAATACAGGCTTAATTTTTACGCGGGAAGAATCGCGCGCAGAATGGGAAATCAGAACGCAAAGGCTATCGCTCTTTTTGAACATTCGTTGACCCTCGCCCCGGATGCGGATCAGATTGACGCCTGTATTTGGTATATTCTTGATTTAACAATAACAGGTCCGACTAATGGTTTTTTGGAAAAGCTGACGCAATATGTTCCTGAATGGCACAAGGGCGGTTATTATAGCGATCTTTTAGAAAGATTTTTACATAAACTTGTATCTGAACGCGATTGGAATAAAGTTGTACGAACTTATGATCTGATAAAAAACACAGGCGCGTTTAATTCTAAAATCGCTTACGCAAGGGTAATAGCCTGTTTAATAGAAAATAATTATTTGTCAGCAGCGGATTTGCGTCTTGCCGCGAAAACAATTGACATTGAACCGGCTAATGCGCTTGCCTTTTATCGCGCCGCTTATGACGTAGGCATTGTTTCTTCTCTTCCGTATTTTATTTACCGCTCGCAATGCGCAGATGCTTTAAATGAACCTTTATTTGTTTTAACCGAAAGAATAGAACCCAAACTTGAAAAAAAGGAATATTCCCAATATTTGCAATTTATTATGGGTTTTTTTGATAATAAAGCCGTTGATTTTTTTATTCCGTATATCAAAGAACTGGAGCATAAACTGACTGTCGATGAATTGCGCGTTGTGGCGCAGGCTCTCCATAACGAGGGGAATTATCCTAAATGTATGGAAGTTGTCAACTCGTATATTTTCAGAGGCGGTTACAGCAAGAACAAGTACGATTGGGAATTATTGTTCCCGCGTCCGTATCTTGAGTTGGTAGAGAAATATGCGAAAGAATTCGATCTTGCGCCTTCGCTCCTTTACGGGCTTATTCGCTCGGAGAGCGCGTTTAAGGCGGCGGTAGTTTCGCGCGCGGGAGCGGTTGGATTAATGCAGTTGATGCCGTTTACAGCGAAGGATATGGCGGAACGTATAAAGCGCCGGGGCGGACCTGATTATTTTGGCGAAAATGACGTTGTTGACTCCACAAACCCTGAGTTGAATGTTCACATTGGTTCTTATTACTATAAATACTTATTGGATTATTTTGACGATCCAATTCTTGCGTTGATGGCTTACAACGGCGGACAGAACAGGATGCGCAGATTGCGCTCCGCGAACAGCAAACTGCCCATTGATCTTTTTGTGGAAATAGTCCCCGTTTATGAAACTAGGGATTACGGCAAGAGGGTTCCGGCTGTTGCGAAAATTTATCATGAGTTGTACTACAAGGATCAGTAGTTTCAGCTTTTGAGGGGTCGGCGTCTTTTTTTAATTCAAGGTGTTCTTCGCCGTCAAACCAGTGTTCGTAAGTATACTGACCGAATTTTTTACCGCCGAATACCCAAGCCATGATTTTAATATATCACTGAAAAAGAGCATTTTCAAGTTGAAGGCGGGGATTGCCTTTTTTTGTGATCTTTTTGGCGGCGGAAATAAAAGCGGGAAGGTTTTTCCCCGAACGCTCGTAAAGTTCCGTGTAAAAATTATCCTCTGTGTGGTATAGCCTGAAAAGCTCAAGATACGCGTTGTTTACCGGTAGTTCCGCAAAACCTCTGTAATTATCGTTGGAAAAACGCTTGTCGTATTCGGCATTAAACCGCTCTTTCGCGGCGTTAATTATCCGCTCTTTTCCCGTTAATTTTTCTTCCCTGCTAATTTCACTTGCATAAAGAACATCAAGTTCCGCGATCAATTCCTGAAGAAACGCGACATAATTTTGGCTGTCTTTATCTGATGAAAATATTTGCCGGTATTCGTCGGAATCTTTCCCGTACCGCTTCGCTATGAAAAGCCCGGCTCCCTCGCTGCCGATGAATTCCGCCAGTTCTTCGTTAAACTTAACCTGTCCTTTTATGAATACCGTGGCGTGAACAAGTTCGTGGATAATTAAATCCGCCATTCTTGCGGGAGAATAATCCAGCATATAGGAATAAAGGGGGTCTTTGAACCAGCCCAGGGTGCTGAAAGCGTCTACTCCGCGAATCCAGACATCAAGGTCTTTTTTTTCCAGTTTTGCCCGCTCTTTACGCGCGTCCTCAATATTGAAAAAACCCTTGTAAGGCATGCGTCCTACAACCGGAAAATTCCACTCATGGCGGCGGAAAGAATCTTTAGCCGAGGCGGAAACAACAGCGGCAAGGTAGTTTCTGTCAAGTTTCACAAAACGCGTGTAGTTACGGCTTTCTTTAAGCCCCAATTCGTCCATCGCAAAGGCGCGGATTTCCATGACAAGCCGTATAAAATCCTTATTATCAATTTGTTCCAGCGGGACTGCCCTGTTAAGATACCCCAGCAAGGTTACACCCTGTTTTAACGTATAACAGCCCGATAATAACCCGCAGCCAGCCAGTAATAAAAAGGCTGAAATAGCGGGTAAAACAGGAAATAAAAAAGGGCAGTTTTTCGTATTCATACTCAATTCTCTTGAATTTTATTTATTATTATTCTATTATAGCCAAATAGCTTTAGTCAAATGTATTTATTGGTTAGGAGGAATATATGTCAAGACCGGTAACATTATTTTCAAGGCAGTGGGTTGATATACCCTTTGAGAAATTTTGCGAAAAAGCAAAAGCGTTTGGTTATGACGGGATTGAAATTGCCTGCTGGGGCGATCATCTGGATTTAAAAAAAGCCGCGACTGATCTTAAGTATGTGGAAGAAAAGAAAAATATACTTAAAAATTACGGTCTTAAGGTTTTGGCTCTTGGAACTCATATAATAGGGCAGTGCGTCAGCGACAACCATGACCCTCGTTTGAACGCCTTTGCGCCCTCAAATCTTGCCGGAAAGGGCGAAGATATTCGTAAGTGGGCGATTCAGGAAATGAAGTATGCCGCGGTAGCCGCGAAGAATTTCGGCGTAAAAACAGTTACCGGTTTTATGGGCAGTCCCATTTGGGCTTACTGGTATTCTTTCCCCCAAACCACGGAGGAAATGATCAATGAGGCTTATGCGACGGTAGTCAAGCAATGGACGCCCATTTTTGACGATTTTGACAAGAACGGAGTAAAGTTCGCGCTTGAAGTTCACCCCGCCCAGATTGCGTTTGATTATTACACCGCGGAACGTTTGTTAAAAGAATTTAAAAACCGCAAAACGCTTGGCTTTAATTTTGATCCGTCCCACCTTATCTGGCAGGGCATAAGTCCGCAAATTTTTATCAGGGATTTTCATAAACAAATTATCCATGTCCATATTAAAGATGCCGCAGTAACCCTTGACGGCAAAGCGGGACTGCTTGGCTCTAACTTTGCTTTTGGCGACATAAAGCGCGGCTGGAATTTCCGCTCGCCCGGACACGGAGACGTTGACTTTGAAAACATTATCCGCGAATTAAACGCCATTAACTACAAAGGACCTCTTTCCGTTGAATGGGAAGACGCGGGAATGAACAGGGAAACAGGCGCGAAAGAAGCCTGTGAATTTGTAAGGAACATAAACTTTTCACCTTCCGACGCGGCTCTTGATGACGGACAAAAAGCGGAGTAGGACCACGAACCACACGAACCAACACGAACGATGACAAGATATCGGACAAAAAGTTCGTGGTGTTCGTGTGGTTCGTGGTTAAAATGTTTGAAAAGTTGATTTTGTGGGCGATTAACTCAGCGGGAGAGTACTACCTTCACACGGTAGGAGTCACTGGTTCAATCCCAGTATCGCCCACAAAATTGATTTTAGCCATGCACGTCAATTAGTGAAGCTTTGTTTGAGTTGCTGTAGGCGCTTCTGCCGCTTGCGGCGTAGGGGTTGTTTCGCAGGGTTTTGATTTCCTGGCGAAGCTGCAGCATACGTTTGGAAAGCAGTTCTTTGTTCTTGGTCGATCTCATAACGGCTTCGTTTTTTAAATTTTCAAGAGACGCTTTAAGACTGGGCACTTCTTCCTGATTGCCTGTATGTTCCAGTTTAGCTGCCAACTGTGATTGGTCATGCCCGGAGACCACTGAATTGTACATTTCTTCAAGCGGGTCGATAACTTTCTGGATAGAGAAAATATCGGCGACGATTTTTTCTTCTATCTCCACATAAGTTAAAAGATCTTCGGCGTTGCCGGATTCGATTACACTCTGTTGTTTGTCAAGTAAATCAAGATATGATTTAAATCGTTCTCTCTGCTGTGATAATAGGATTTTAAATCGCTTTAAAATTGCCACCCTTTGAGCAAGCTCTGCAGAATCTATGTCCGTTGTTGCGGTTGTTTCTTCAGCAATGATTGGCATATTACCTCCCAATACATTTATCCGGCAATGTTAAGACCTACTGCCGTTTCGCGATTTGGATTTTCGGCTGTTTTTTGATTTGCGATCGTACTCCATGTGTTTCTAAGATCTAAAAGCATATCTTTTACAGTTAACATTCTGTTTAAATCCTGATTAATATTCGCTTCTACAAGTTCTCTGTTAAACCATGTGTAAAGGGAAAAAAGATTTTTGGCGATCTCGCCGCCATTGTCAAAATCCAGCGAGACAGTTAATTCGGTAATAATTTCCTCGGTTTTTAATACGGCTTTGGATATTTGTTCAATCCTGCCCGGATCTTTTTTTTCTTTTATATTCAAATGAAGAAGTTCCGTTGCTTTGGTCAGTTGTTTTACAGCTTCATCATACAGCATGATTATTAGCTGACCCCGACCGGCAGTTTTTACTTTGGCTTCTTTGTATGATGACGACGCGTTTTTATATGACATTATTCCTCTCAAGTAATTATCGGTATTTATCGGGATTAATATAACATATTTTTCCGCAGAAGTCAGTTATCTGTCATTAATCAGGCGATCTTATAACCAAAAGATGTCGTTCTTCTTCAAGAAACGGCGTTGTACATGGAATTATTTCCCAATTTTTGCAGTTTTTTTCTAACGGAGACATTTCCGCCTCAATTTTTTCGCGCCTTCCCTTGTAAGCGGCTATTACGCCTCCCGGCGCGCAGATTTTAAAAAGTGTTTTAAGCAGTTTTGGTTCCAGCGGTTTAAAGGCGCGAAAAGTTACAAGGTTAAAACGATCGCTTTGTATTTTTTCCAATTCACTTTCTTCTATATTGATATTGGAAAGAGACAACACCGCCTTTGTGTTGAATAAAAATCCTGCCCTGCGCCCCATTCGCTCAATGAGGGTAAAGCCGCATTGCGGCAGAGCAATCGCCAGTGGAATACCCGGCAGTCCTGCGCCTGATCCCGCGTCCGCTATTTGCGGAATATTTTCCGCGTGGATACTTTTAATCAATTTAATAATTATTCCAAGCGGCGCGAGTGAATCAAGTATATGTTTTATAATCAGCTCATTTGTGCCGCTTGCGCCGACAAGTCCGTAAGCGGAATTAAAAAGTTCTATTTCTTTTATGTAACTATTAAGGAGCGTGATAATTTTTTCGCGGCAGGGAACGATGAGGCTGTTTATTTCCTCATCGCTTTTACAAAGGATATCAATACCGTCGGATAAAAGATTTTTTCCGTCCATCGCTTAAATAAAATGCACCAGATTTTTTTCCTCGATAAATCCGTTTGTTCGCGCCAGAACATAGGTGCAGAAAGAGTTAAGCATTACATCGATAAAAGCGCCTATTGCCGCAAGGTAAAAAGCCATTGGCTTTAAAATCAGGTAACCGGCGCTGTATGCTCCGCCGCCGTAGGTAAGGCAAAGCGCGGCTAATGCGATAAACGCTCCGTCGCCGGGGTGGTGCGCAAGAACAAAAGAAAATAAAAAGGCGTATAAGCCGATAGTGAATAAATCTATCGTACCGATTCTTAAATACGAATAGGATTTAATAATGACAATAAAAGCCGCCGCCGCTACCATGGCGCTCCCGCATCTGCAAAAAGTTGCAAATAACGCCAGGGATATGGAACTTGAACGGCGTCTTATGCCGAAATTTTCTTTTGTGTGGCGAATAAGAACGGGAATTGAAAAATTTATGTCTCCCGAAAAAAACGCCGCGATTGCCGGTCCCAGGAAACCGTACAGAATATGCCAAGGATTTGTTTTTGGTTTTAATAAGTATAAAAAGAGCGGCATTATGCCAAAACACAAAACAATACTGAATACTCCCAAAAGGACAATTAAATCTTTATAAACTTTTGCCTGTAATAAGCCGTGAAAGCGGACTGCCCAAAACGCGGCAAGTACGATTAAAACAAAGCCTAAAATCTCGGAGAAAAAGGAAGCGATATGGTAGAAAATACGCGAAAGCGAATCCACGAGCGATATAACAGGTTTTGAATAGTTACGGTCATAATCAAGTCCTAATCCGAGAAAGAACGCGAAAATACAAGCCGGAAAGAGGTATATTCCGCCTGTCGAAATTACGCTAAGCATATTGGACGGGAATATATCAAGCAAGTTGTCCCCGACATTCAAACTTAATACTTCCATCTGCTCAATGGTTCCTATTGGAATTCTTCCCGGCGTAAAAATCATTGTTACCGTAATACCGATAAAAATCACAATGGCGGACGACACTAAGATGAAAAGGATATTTTTTAAAATGATCGGCCAAAATTGGTCGTCCATGCGGAGCTCATAAACCGCGACCGTCAAAGAAAAAACCAAAACGGGAATGACAGTGTAACGTCCTATGCCGATAGCAAATTTTTCAAGCCATGAAAGAGCCGCAAAAACATTTGCGTTATCCGGCAAAAGGAAGCCGATAATCATGCCCAAAATGGACCCGATTAAAAATTTAACCCATATTTTCATGATTATAGATTAGCGTATTTTGGGAATTTATCCTAGAGCCTAACAATGTGCGACGTAGTAAGCACTTCATTCCCGCCTTCGGTAATAAGCACATCGTTCTCAAGCCGGCAGCCGCCAAGCAACGGGTCGTATAAACCCGGCTCTATGGTAAAAATCATTCCCGGTTGCAATACCCATTCATTGTCGCTTGAGTTTCTGATTAACGGGAATTCATGCTCCTGAAGCCCTATGCCGTGTCCAAGACCATGGGGCATTTTTTTTCTTGATTTAGAAAAAAACGTGTCTACCGCCGCCGCAACGTCCTTTGCCGGACAATCGTTACGCGCCATTGAAATAGCGAGTTTAGCCGCTTTTTCCACAAGGATGATAAGTTTCTCCTGCTTTTCGTTTAAATCGCGGGCAAAAGTGAGAGTTACGTCGGTGCTGTATCCGCCGAATTTTACTCCAAAGTCTAAAATGGAAAGTCCCTTCCCGCCGAAGGGAGCGCATGTCCAGCCCGGGAAAGCGTGAATAGCGAAGCTTCTGTCCGGTCCCGCGGCAAGTGTTCCAAAACTTGTGCCTTCGCAGTCGCGTCTTCGCGCTTCCACCTCGATAAACAACGCCGCGTCGGCTTCTGTTTTTATCTTTCCCGATACTACATTTTTTTCCAGTTGATCAATTAAATCGTTCGTAATCCCCGCGGCTTTACGGATAATAGCGATTTCTTCATCGTCTTTGACGGCGCGTAATTTGTTTATTTCAGCGGCTGCTCCGTTTTCCCTGCAAAGAATATCGTAATCGGTAAGTTCGCTTACATAGTCAAGAAAGACAGGGTAGGGTGTTACAGCCGGAATCTCAATTTTTGCTCCAGCGGGGATACTGAATTTTTTCGCGATAAGGGAAATAGCTTTAACAGATTTTCTGTCAAAATCATTGTAACCGGCGATTAATACAGGCGATTGTGTTGCGTAGAGTTTGGCAAGATTGATGTCCCACGCGGTAAGAATCGCCTTTTTATCTACGGAAAGAAAAAGAAGAGCGTCTGCGGGGTGTCCTGTAAGCCAGCGGATATTTTGGTCGCGTCTTGATTCGGTGTCTTCCAGCATCAGGAGAGATATGCCCTCCTGAGCCATCCAGTTATAAATTTTTTCAAGCCGCGCGGAAAAGACAGAAGAATTTTTTTCCATTAAAAGAACCTATCTTTTTTCCTTTACCTTTTCTTTTTCTTTGGTTATTTTTGTCTCCAGTTTATCAATCATTTTATCTATGGCTTTGATAAGATCAAAATCTTCCTCGGCGACATGAATGGAAACGCCCCAGCGGAAATTTACCGTGGACTCGACATTAAAATCTTTCTCTTTTTTTAAAGTTATTATTAAATCTACAATCATATTCTCGGCATTTTTAAGTCTTTCGATTTTTTTATTAAGGTATTCTTTTGCGTCGTCGTGCAGTGAAAAATGTACTGCTTTAATATCCAAGTTCATTCTGAACCTCCCAATTTTGATTGCTACAACCTGCGATTTACAATCTGCGGTCGTAGGAAGAACCCATATCCAGTTCTTTTCTATATTTTGCCACAGTTCTGCGTGCTAGCGCAATTCCCTTTTGGCTTAAAAGAGCGGAAATTTCCTGATCCGAAAGAAGCCGATTTTCCTTGGAAATTATCTCTTTTATTATCTCTTTTACGCTTTCCTTTGAAAACTGCGATCTATTCGCGCCGGAGCCGCTTATTGAATTTGTAAAAAAATATCGAATTTCATAAATTCCCCATTCTGTCTGCATATATTTGCCGTTTGCGGTGCGGGAAACAGTCGTCTCATGGACATCAAGTTCCTTTGCAATGTCCGAGAGGGTTAACGGGGCAAGGTATTTAGGACCATTTATAAAAAACGACCGTTGGAATTCAAGGATTGCGTTTGCGACTCTTATCAATGTCTGGTTCCGCTGGCTTAGGTGGCTGATAAAAAGCCGCGCTTCCCTGATATTTTCCCGCGCGAAATCCCTTGCCGCCTTGTCCGCGCTATCGCCGAATTTTTCAAAATTACGATTGATGCCGAGAACGGGAAACGCCTCATCGTTCAGGTTGATTGTAAGTCCGTCGTTATTCCTGATAACTTTGATGTCCGGTACAACATAGCGCACCTCGGCGGAAGCGAACGCGCGACCGGGGAAGGGATAAAGTTTTTTTATGTATTCGCAGATGATACATATTTCTTCTTCATCGTCAATGCCTATTTTTTTTGCGAGTGCGCTGTATTTTTCGCGATCTACAAGGTCAAGGTTATCCAGCACTTTTTCAATTACGGATATTTCGCAGGGAGCGTCGCCTAACAGCGCAATTTGTGTAAGCAGAGACTCGCGATAATCGCTTGTACAGCACCCGGCGGGCTCAAGACTCCTTACCAATTCCATAGCTTCGTTAAGTCTTTGCTGCGGGGCTGTAAATAAAGTTTCCGGTTTTTCTTTATGAAAGCCGTCGTCATTTAAATTTTGAATCAGCGTCTCGGCGATTTCTCGTAACTCTTCATCGACAGGTTCAAGCAGTAATTGGCGTAACAGGTGTTCCTGTAAAGTTTCGGGGCGCGTAAGCACGCCTTCTATAAATTGATTATGTTCTTCCGAAGCTTGAGCGCCGCGCCGCCCGGGGTCTGATGTGGTTTCAAAATATTCGTATACTTCCTTTTGCCGCGTCTCTTCTTCGTCATTAAGAGTGATTGTGCTTTTATCTTCGACTATTTCCAAAGCCGGGTTGCGTTCCAGTTCTTGCTCGATTTTTTCGCGCAAGTCCACAGCCGGCAATTCCATTAATTTAATGGATTGAAGCAACTGCGGGTTCATTTTGAGATGTTGTTCCTGCGCGAAGGACGGACGCTGGTACTGCATAAATAATAGTATAACGATATATAATATTTTTCAATTATGACTGACAATAATAAAAAAAAATGATAAAATACATTTATGGATTATCAACAAAAACTTAACCAACTGGGACTTGAAGTCCCTTTTATTCTCCTGCCGCAGTCCGCGCAGTCTTCTCCGTCGGAACTGGCAAAGTGGCCTGTAATTGCGTGCGACCAATTTACACAGGATCGTGATTACTGGGAAAAGGCAAAAACAATAGCCGCCGGTTCTCCTTCCACCCTTAATTTGATTTTTCCCGAAATATTTCTTTCCGATAACGGAGTCGATAAAAGAATCGCTGATATACATTCAACAATGAAGCGTTACCTGCAAGAAAATGTTTTTGCCCAGCCGAAGCAGGGATTTATTTATATTGAAAGGGACACTCCGTATCAGAAAAAAAGGCGCGGTTTAATTGCCGCGGTCGATTTGGAACAGTACGACTGGCATCCGCAGGCGCGCCCGTTAATCCGCTGTACGGAAGGCACAGTCCCCGAACGCCTGCCCCCGCGAATGGACATTCGCAGAGCCGCGCCTCTGGAACTCCCCCACGTCCTACTGCTTATTGACGACGAGACAGAAAGTATTTTGTCCGCTATTGGCGAGCAAGTAAAAAATACAACTTCCTGCTACAGTACGCCGTTAATGATGGATTCGGGAAAAGTGACAGGCTGGTTTCTTGATATTGGAAGTGGCGGAAAATCATTATCTTTTATTACGGAAAAATTAAACGAACTTTATAAGCGTTCTACGGGGCGTTACGGCGGGGAAGGGAAGCCTTTCCTTTTCGCGGTAGGCGACGGTAATCATTCTCTCGCGGCGGCAAAAGGTATTTGGGAGGAGTACAAAGCGAAACATTCCAAGGCAGGGAGCGAACTTCCCGTTCACCCATGCCGTTATGCGCTTGTGGAAATAGAAAATATCTACGACCCCGCGATTCAATTTGAACCGATACACCGTCTTGTATTTGACGTTGGCTTTGATGAAACCGTAAAAATTCTTTCGGCTCTGCCCGACTATTCCTGCCGCTCTGTAAACAGCGTACAGGAGCTCGCGAAGTTGTGCGCGAAAGAACCGCAAAAACCAGCCGCTAATCATTTCGGCGTTATCTCGCAGGGGCGTTACGCGCTTGTCGAAACTTCCGCAGCCGGAATCGCTACCGCATGCCTTCAACCGCTGTTGGACAAATACGCGGGGGAGAATCCCCAGTTAATTGATTACATACACGACGAAGAAGAGTTGTTCCGATTATCGGGCGAGGGCGGAAAAGCGGAACATGATCGCAGGACGGCGGGTATTTTATTGCCGCCTGTTCAAAAATCAGGGCTTTTTGAAACTGTCGCCCGTCTTGGCCCCTTGCCGCGAAAGAGTTTTTCCATGGGACATTCAGTTGAAAAACGTTTTTATTTTGAATGCAGGGGATTGTTCTAGCGTAAAATATTAAGGGGTTGGATTTTTTTAAGAATCATACTATAATATTTACATGTGTTTTCGTAAAAGAAGCATTTTTTTATTTTGTTTGTTTGTTTTATCATACGCAGTTTACGCCCAAAAGGCTCCTATTGTGGGAGTTGCCGCATTTGATACGGCAGGCAGCGGGGTTACAACCGCTGAAGCCGCAAGTATTTCCAATAAGGTGGTTTCAGAATTAGCTTCATGGGGAACGCTTGATGTTTTACAGACTGCCGAAGGGGCTGAGTATTTTATCCGGGGTACGCTTTCCAAAAAAGACGGTAATTTTATTGTATCGGCGTCAACGATTAACGCAAAAACCAAGCAGACATTAAATGAATATGTTGAGCAGGGAAGTACGGTAAATGGTATTTCCATTACCTCGTTCTGCGCCAAGGCAGTTGAAAAAGTACCTCTGCCGAATTATTTGTTGGGAAAATGGCAGTCTACAATCAATATGCCGGACGGTCCTGTTGTCTGCATTATAGAATTTAAATCTGACAGAAGCGTGAGTGTAGAAAGATTTGATACATGGGAACATAAAAAAAATAACGCCCTGCGCTATGAAGGATACGGAAAAGGCGATTATTACTATGTGGGGTACGCGAACAGGCTCATTACTGTAAATACCAAACAGATCAGAATAGACGCGGCAATAGGCGTCAATTTAGAACTTGAGGAAACTCTGCCGGAACAGACAAAAGTAAACATTCGCGGAATAAGCGTTATTTTTAACGCCGATAAAACAACTTTTGAAATAGTTAACGACTCGTTGTTATGCGGAAGAAATTTTGACGGACCTTCTATTTATCCGGCAACTGTTATTGGTTTTTCTCAGTTTGTAAAAATCCGTTAGGTAAAGAGGGAAAAAAATGACAAAAACAAAGATTGTATATTTTCACATAACGCTGTTTTTTCTCTTTTCCCTGACAGGCTTGTCGGCGCAGCAGAAAGTAGCGCAGAAATCAGATAAAATAGACATGGAAAAAGTTCTTGTCGGCGCCGCGCCGGTTTGGGAAATGCAAATTAACGATACAATACGCGGGACGCCGCACTTGCAAGCCGGCTCGGTTGTTCTTGCGGGTGAGAAAGGAAGCGTTAGGTCATTTTTCATGAGCGGTACGCCTCTTTGGGATTTTAACGCGAGAGGAACCGCCGTTCAGCATATTGCCCGTTCTTATGAAGCGGCTAGTTATGTTTGCAATACCGACGGCGTTTTTATGGCGATAAACCGCGTGGGGCGGGAACTATGGCGCTTAAAACTTGACAGACCCATTACTCATCCGACCGTTGTAGGTTGGGACGGAAGACTCTTTATTTCCATTAATTCCGTAATGACTTGCCGCACCGCGTCGGGACATTCTCTTTGGACAAAAGATTTGGGAAGTCCGATAGCTTACTCGCCCATTCTTGACAGAACGGGAAGCGCGGTGACGGTTCTTCAAAATACGGACTTTCTTAAAATAAATCAATTTAGTCAAATAGAACGTATTAAACTGGACAAGATTCCTGTTTTAATAGTCTCTTTGGATGAAAAAAACATAAAAAGTTATGTGCTAATGTATCAGTCCGGCGAAATGGAAAAAATTGTTTTTCATGAAAAAGCAAAAGAAGGAAGCAGGCTTTCAAAATCAAGTTTAAGAAAACTTTCCGGACAGCCTGTAGCCGCGGCAAGCAGGGAAGATCGTTTTGTTGTAACGCTGAGAGACGGAAAAACGCTGTATTTGAACTCAGGCGGCAATGTTCTTTGGACAAAAAACAGCCATGAAGCCGCGGAAGAAAAAGGAACAGGTAATACATCCGCCGAACAAACATCTATGATGTTTGATGAAAGAGGCGTTTATACAATAACAATACACGGCGTTAGCGCTTTTACGCATGAAGGAAGACGCCGTTTTGTACACAGGTTAAGTAATGAATGTTCGGGTATTCCGGGTTTAAGCGACGAAGGCATACTTTATGCCTGCGGAAAAGATAATATACTGCGGGTTTATAAAATTGACGTAAAAGGACGGACTATTCCGCGTCATAGATTTTACGGTCTCGAACCTGAAGGTAGTTATGGAATGGGTAATCCTCCTCCTTCGCCGTGGATGGGACAGCCCAACCGTTACCATGATAGTGAACAGGACAGAACTTTCGAGGAAATATCAGCCGTTATTCATAGCGGACAAATAGGAGAAAATGAACCTGTTTATGTCGCGTATATTATGGAGATGGTGGGCTTCTTTATTGGTAATCCGCATTATTCCAGAGTACGCCCGGATGTTAAACCGGAACAGCGCATCAGACTTTTAAAATTATTGGCTCTTGTCGGCTCAAGAGAAACTATTCCCTTCCTTTGGAATATATTTGACATTGACCCTGAGCCTGCTGTACGCAGAGCTTGCGCCGACGCGATTGGCGTTATCGGCGTAGACCCTACCGGAAGATCGTTCTATTCGTATAATTTTTTGCTTACGCCGAATAACCCGAATAATGATCCTCAGCTTGTTTTAGCGGCTTCGTCTTCAATTGCAAAACTTTGCCGTTTTTCCGGTCCCCCGCTCGCGCCGGAAGGAATTCGCGTGTTACGCTATTTTACCAATTTGAATACAGTGCCAAATCATGTAAAAGAACAAATTCGCAATGAACTTGACGGATTGTTTAAAGAAGGGTTGGATAAACTGATTGAATAATGCGAAAAGGCGAAGCCTTTTCGCGGGAGTTTTGCCAAAGAGAAAACTTCGGTTTTTATTGTGTTTTTTGTATTTGTTAGAATACAATGCTTTTTTATAAAATGGTTTGTGTTTGGCAAAACTCCATGCTTTTTTCCAATGGTTGGCAGGTTTTGCCAAAGGGAAAACTTTTGTTTTTATTGTGTTTTTTGTATTTGTTAGAATGCAATGCTTTTTTATAAAATGGTTTGTGTTTGGTAAAACTCCATGCTTTATTTTTTAAGGCGTTGCGCTGAATCAAAGTCCGTGGCGGCGCTTTCGTTGTTTCCCATAGACTGAAAAATTTTTCCCCTGCTTGTATAAGCGTCCGCGAATGAGGGATTTATGGCAAGGCATCTGTTTACATCCGCAAGAGCCTTGTCTAATTCTTGTTTGTTATACCACGCGTTTGCGCGGTTGTACCACGCGACGGCGTAATCGCTTTTTATTTTTATTGCCTGTGAAAAATCCGTTATCGCCTTGTCGTCGTCTTCCCTTGCGTACCATGCGCTTCCGCGCCTGTTCCAGATTACCGCGTTTGTCGGTTCAAGGGCGATAATTCTGTCGCAGTCTTCTATTACCCGCGTAAAGTCTCCTGTTTGATAATACGCGTAAGAGCGGTTGATAAGAGCGTCAACGTAATTTTTATTTATTGAGATTGCGTGAGTATAATCTTCTATCGCAAGATTTATTCCGTTAAATTTGTTTCTTGCGGCTAACTCCGCTCTGGCGAAACCGCGGTAGTTGTAAACTTCCGCTTTTTTTCCGTCAAGTTTTATAGCCTGCGTATAATCATCTATGGCGCGATTGTATTCGCGCTTTTTCAACCACGCGTTTCCGCGCGATATATAACTTTGCGTAAATCCGCTATAACGGTTTATTGACGCCGTAAATTCAAAAATAGCTTTATCAAAATCGGAATTACGGTAAAATTGTTCGCCCGCCAAATAAGAAATTAAATAAGGGTCTGCACCCATCTGTTTTAAAATATCAAGATCGGGATTTTCAAAATTGACAGGATCAATTTCTGAGACAAGTACGCCCATTCCGCGAAATTTGCTTAAATTGGATAACGAAGACAACGGACGGGAAACTATACGCGATTCATGAGCCTGAGCGCTGTTCTCAAATTCCTCAATGACGGAGATTTCTTCCTCTTGTATTTCATCAACAATTAACGGTTCTTCAATCTGGTTAACTTGAGTATCTTTTTTCCCGCGCGTGAAAATAATACCGCATAATACTATTATTAATATTACCGCCGAAACGCCTGCAAGTAAAAGGATAAACTCCCGTTTATTCAATAACCGCTCCCGCCTCAACACTTTCTTCGACAACCGCCGGTTGTTCCGCCGCCGCTACCCTGTAAATTATTCTGACGCTTTCCGTAGTTGTACGGTGTCTGATTTTTAACATAAGAGTTTGCTCATCAGGAAAGTATATCCAACCCGATGAATCGTAACGTTCAAACTGGCTGTCCGTTCTCCAGTCCATGCCGTGAATCTGAATTCTTAAGAAAGGACGCACTCCGCGGATTATAATAAAATGCGCCATATTTGTCGGGAAGGAAACAGAGAGGTTAAGATTGCTGTCCGTGTAATTTGCTCTGATTGTCGGAGAAACAGTCCATGCCCAAATCCCCTCGTTTGTAAGCAATGACGCTCTTGGGTAATACTCTGCGGGATTTAAAATATTGTGGAGTCTTCCCGCGTTCCCGTTCGCGACTGCCGATAAAATTAAGGAACGGCCTATCCCCGCCCATTCAGTATTCTGAGTTGAATCCGCCCAGTAAACAAGAGCTTTTCCAAGTCTCATGCTGTATTCAGAATTATTACTTTCCTGACTTGACGCGTAAACGGCGTCTTTTTCGGTATCACGATTTAAATTATCGGAAATAAGCGAAAGCATCTTGTTTGTCAGATGTTCAATCGGATTAGTTGCATCGGTTCTCCATCGTTTTAAATCATAATAAACTTCCAATAGACCGGGACAATGATCGGAAACCAACATGTCCGGACTGGCGTTATTAATTATATTGATTACTTCATTTGCAAGAACAAGATTATTTCTTGTGAAAAGAAAATCAATTATGTGTTCTTCTTTTAAAATATTTAAAGATTTTTCCGCGACTAAACGGGTAATCAAACTGTTTTTTTCATTTTCATAAGAAGATAACGAACGATACGCGTTTGCCGTTCCTCCGACAAATACCGACGATCTATAAGTTTGTCTAGCGCTGTTTCTGAAATCTTCCGAGATTGACGCTAACGCGTTTGCGTAATTACCGCGTAAAAGCGATTGCACACTATATGCGATTATATCGTCTTCATATTGTAAAGCCGTCGGATTTTGATTCCAGCGGTTATAATTTTCGGTTTGCCAGTTTCTCAGAATACTATCGTAATTACCCACCTGCGCGATTATGTAATCCGCCGGATCAAACGCTCTTTGTTTGCCCCTGGATCGATATGAGATAAATGTACTATCCCTTGAAAGCGTAAGGTATCCTTTTTCCAGTTCTTGTCCCAAACTGCTGAAAACATACCGCATACCGCCGTACATAATTCCAAGCTGTCCTGAATCTTTAACTAGGGAAGAATGGCGCGGTGAAATAGGTATTGTAATTTCGGAAATATTTGATGAAAATTCCGCATCAATGTGCAGTTCCTGTCCGTTTGCGGAATCAATTGAGTTGAAAGAAATTGCTGTTCCTTCGGAGAAAGTAAAATTAACTGAGTTGCCGCTGATTAATATCTTCTGCGGGTTTACCGGTAAATTTGCTCCACTGACGCTTGTAAGCGTTAAACCTTTCCCTCGTTCTTCCTTTAACGAGAAATCAAGCCCGCCGTAGAAAATTTTTACGCCGCCCGCAATACTCCGCGCTTCCTGTTCCGCCGGTTGCTGTTTATCAAGATAACGCCCCCTTATGTTCATTCCTCCTATTGAAAGGGAGAAATTACCCATGTTGGAAAATTGTAAAATTACCAATATACAGAATACTAAGCAATAAAGCGACGCAAGACCGAATATTCGCGATGTTAAAGGCTTTTTCATGAAATATATCAACCCCTTGGACAAACACGGCTTATTAATGTAACTTGCCGGTTTATTAATTATTGTATACTATATAATAACATGAAAATAGGATTCAATGGAAGCAGTTCATTTACCCGGAGATTATTGTTATTTTTTCTCATTTTTCGGCTTTCTCCCTCTATTTGGTGTCAACAAAACGATACAGAAGCCATTCTTGCGAAGGTTGCCGATCATCTTGCCCGCAAGGAATATTCTTTAGCTCTGGAATTGTTTGACAAACTGCCGCCGGAACGCCGGGAAACTACTGATATTCTCATTCTGCGGGCGACAATTTTGAACGCCGCGGGCAGAACCGCAGACGCTAAAAAAATAGCAAACGCCATTATAGCCGCCGACAGTAAAAATACGGAAGCCTTAATGATATTAGCCGACGCCGCCGCGGTTGAAGGCAAAGAAAGAGACAGGCGGGCTTTTCTTGACAAAGTAATCGCGATAGAGCCGAACAATGTAAGAGCGCTAAATGATTTGGCAAATATAAACATTAAAAACCAAAGCTTGCGTATAGCGGCGAATTATTTTGACAGAGTACTCGCTGTAGAACCCAATAACGGAGAGGCTTTGGTAGGCAGAGCGGTAATTTACCGGTATACAAGAGAGCCAAAGAACGCGGAACGCCTTTTAAACCGCGCCGCGACTTTATATAAAGATTGGGCAAGACCGCTTCATGAGAGGGCGAGACTTTATAAAAGCGCGGGGTTTTATAATGACGCGCTTGATGATTTAAAAGCGGCTCTTGCGATTGAACCGGATAATTATATGGTGCTTGTGGATTGCGGAGAACTTTTAATGGAAATGAATCAAAAACAGGAAGCCTTAAAGCATTTTAACAAAGCCATAGAAATTGAACCGAATGTTTTTATGGCGTATATTTACAGCGCCGCGATAAAAGATGAGTTACGCGAATATAAAGCCGCCGAAAATGACTATACTATTTTAGTAAGACTAAAACCGGATTATTATTTTGGATATGAGGCGCTTGGCGTTCTTAAAATGAGAAGTAAACAGTGGGCGGATGCAAGAGACGCTTTTCTTAACGCCTACAAGCAAGCGCCAAAAGAATATTCTTACGCGCTTTTAGCCGCAATAAACTGGATGCGCGCCGGTAAGCAAACGGATCCAAAACAATTTTTGGCGCAGGTGCTGCGTACGGTTCCAAGAGATACGGCGGAATACGCGGTGATAAGGCTTTACCATGATCTTACAGGCGATGCCAACGCTATTATGCTTGTAGAAACCGAAAAAAATATTTATACAAAATCGCGAATGCTTTTTTACCTTGCTTCTTTTTATGACATCAGGGGAAACAAAACATTGGCGGACAAATATTATTTAATGGGAAAAAATCTTAATACGACAGGTTCGGTAGAATGGCAGTTGAATGAAATGATGATTGCCGAACGCGGTCTTGGCGTAAAGGCGGAGAAATGAGCGATAATGCAACGACAGTTTTGTTGAACGGAAATGAATTTAAACTTATAGGGACAGCGCATGTTTCGCGTGAAAGCATTGAAGAAGTGCGAAATATTATCCGCGAAGAAAAACCGGATATGGTTTGCGTAGAGCTTGATCAGGCGCGGTATAATTCAATCACGCAGAATGATAATTGGGAAAAACTTAACTTAACAAAAGTTTTTAAAGAGGGCAAAGGATTTCTTTTAATTGCGAATCTTGTTTTGGCAAGTTTTCAGCGCCGTCTTGGAAACGAGCTTGGAGTAAAACCCGGCGAAGAAATGAAAACGGCAGTCCAAGCCGCTCAGGAAATGGGGTTATCCTACAGCCTTTGCGACCGTGAGGTGCAAACGACTTTAAGCAGAGCGTGGGCGCGCTGCGGCTTCTGGAGTAAGGCAAAATTATTAGCCTCTCTTTTAGCGAGCGCTTTTACAACTGAAAAACTAAGTGAAAAAGAAATAGAGGATTTAAAAAATAAAAACGAGCTTGACGGCATGATGAGCGAGCTTTCGAATTATTTGCCCGCTGTTAAAGAAGTTTTAATAGATGAAAGAGACCGCTATCTTGCCGCGAAAATATGGGCGTCCGCGCAGCAGAAAACAAATCAAAGAATTATCGCGGTAATGGGCGCGGGTCACATTCAAGGGATTAAAACATATCTGGAAAAATTGAGCAAAGGCGAAGAATCAACCGATGTAAGCGAATTGGATAAAATTCCTCCGGCGGGTTTCTTTTCCAAAATAGCGCGTTTTATTATCCCCACCGCCGTTATCGCTCTTGTAGCCGCCGGCTTTTACCGCGCCGGAACAGAGATTGGTCTTTCCATGATGCTTCAATGGGTGTTGTGGAACGGCTCTCTTGCGGCTCTAGGCGCAATCATCGCCCTTGGTCATCCGCTTGCGATTATCGTGTCTTTTCTCGGCGCGCCGATTACTTCGCTAAACCCGTTTATCGGCGTTGGTATTTTATCCGGTATTGTTCAAGTAGCGTTAAAAAAACCGCGAGTCTCTGATGTTGAACAAATGACGGAAGACGCGACAAGCATTAAAGGCGTTTACCGCAACAGGATTACAAGGGCATTATTGGTGTTTTTCTTTTCCAGTTTGGGCAGTTCTATTGGTACTTTTATTTCGATACCTGCGATTATAGGCAAATTCTCAGGATAATCAGCCATTTTTTGAAGCTAAAAAAAAGCAAAAAAACCTCAAAAACCGCTTGACTTTTTTCCGTTCCGGTATTACAATTTGTAATATGAGAGCAAATTACGCTATTAACGAGGTTATTACCACAGCCAGGCTTCCCATAGAAATAAGGAATAAGCTCCTTACCCTTGCCAGGTTTAAAAACATGACAAAATCCGAGGTTATTATTAAATCTCTGGAAATGTACTACGACCGCGAAGAAGGCGACATAGACTCTTTTTCCCTGGGAGAGAAGGTTTTTGGCAAATACGGTTCCGGAGACGGCGACCGCTCTGTTACCTACAAGGAACGGATTAAGAAAAAGCTTTCAGACAGGATGAGTACTTGGTAGATTCGGTTCTTATAGACGCAGGTCCTCTTATTGCTCTTTTTGACTCAAGCGATAAATACCATCGCAGGATATGTTCTTTTCTAAAGAACAACCCGTTCAGGTATGTAAGTACGGTTGCCGTGTTTACGGAAGTTTCCCACATGCTGGATTTTAACATCGCCGTCCAGCGGGATTTTTACGAGTGGGTGATGTACAAGGGAGTAATTATAAGCGATATAAATCAAAATGATTTACTGCGTCTTATAGAACTGACAGATAAATACTCCAGTCTTCCTATGGACTTTGCAGACGCCACTCTTGTTATTACCGCGGAGAAAACGGGTATCCGTCAAATAATCAGCATAGACAGGGACTTTGATATTTACAGGCTTCCCGGCAAAGAACAGATTCAAAATATTTTTAAGGGATAAGTCAGTTAAATGCCCTTTAGGGATTTTGCGCGTGTAATTGCATTTCGTGTTCTTTACGTTCCTCTTGCCGTTCTTTATACATAGCAAAAAGAGCCATAGCAAAGAGGGGAATAAATACACCAACAAAAAGGATTAAAATTTCCATGATCTACTCCTTATCTTTTATCAAAAGTAATACACCAACTACAAAAAATACAATTGCAAGGGCAGTTCCAAAGATAAAGGTTTGAAAAGGGTCAAAACCGCCTCTCAATACAGAACCCAATATCAGGCTTCCAAACGACAATTTACCCAAATCAACAAATATAGTGCCAATGGTTTTTCTGAGCTGTTTCCAATTTTTACTGTCCATATAGAAAGTATAGCATTTTGAGTTAAAAAAGCAACTCTCATTTGTCTTTTGCTTTCCTCTCCAAAAATATTTGCTATTTTACTAATTTTATTCCGTGAGCGTGTGGGGAAAGCCACAGCTGCTCCTGATGTGGCGAGGGTTGAATAGCCGCACGTTTTCGTTTGGCATTAGTTGCATGTTTTGATGGACGCTTTGACGTGGCATTATTGAAAGCACGCCAAAGTCGCATCTGCGGCTTTCCCCACACGCTCATATAATTTATTTATTAATTGAAGAATGATTTAACTGTGAGGCATTTGGGTATAGGGGGTTTCACCTATATTTTTGGCTATATTAAACGTACGTTTAACCTATAATTTCTTACAATATAAATAACTTTCTGTTTAGTGAAATATTATCATAAATTTTATATTTTGTAAAGCAAAATTTTAAAAGAATACAAAAATAAAATAAGAGTTTTCACCTAAAAAGCTGTATAGGGTAAACATACGTTTATTCTATACACAAATTTATGGGAAAACCACTAAAAACTAGAGGAGTAGTTTATGAAAAACTTATTCAAATTGTTCGGAGTTATCGCACTTATTGCGGTAATTAGCTTTGCATTTACCGCTTGCGGAGAGGAAGACAAAGGCAACGGCGATGACGGTAAAGGCAGTCAAGGAACTGCTCCGACAATCACTACCACAGCATTGCCAAACGGCGTAGTGGGAACAGCGTATAATCAAACGCTTGCGGCAACAGGAGACACACCCATTATATGGAGTCTTGAAAACGGTACATTGCCGACAGGCTTAAACCTTTTAGGAAACGGCTCTATTTCTGGAACGCCGACAGTGGCGGCAACATCAACTTTTACCGTAAAAGCAACTAATGCCAAAGGTAACAATACAAAATCGCTTTCAATAACAATCGCCGCTAGCAGTAGTGGCGGAACAGCCCCAACAATTACTACAGCGTCATTACCTAATGGGACAGTGGGAACGGCATACAGCCAGACATTAGCGGCAACAGGAGACACGCCCATTACATGGACGCTTGAAAGCGGAACATTACCGACAGGGTTGGTCATTGCAGGAACAACAGGCGCAATTACAGGAACGCCGACAACAGCGGCAACATCTACTTTTACCGTTAAAGCAACTAACGCCGCAGGAAACATAACAAAATCGCTTTCAATTACAATAGACGCTGTAAGTAGTGGAGGAAGTGGAAACTGGACAGCAGTAGAAGACAGTAAATTTGGAACAAGCGACATTAACGCAATCGCCTATAGTGGAAGCAGATTTGTAGCAGGTGGCGCTAGCGGAAAAATGGCATATTCGTCAGACGGTATAACATGGACAACTGTAGGAGACAGTAAATTCGGTACAACAAACATCAGAACAATCGCCTATGGGAATGGAAGATTTGTTGCAGGTGGAAGTTTAAGCAACAAAATGGCTTATTCGTCAGACGGAATAACTTGGACGGCAGTAGGAGACAGCAAATTCGGATCAGAATGGATAACTAACATTGCTTATGTAAACAACAAATTTTTCGCCGTAGGCACTGGAGGGACAATAACGTATTCGTCAGACGGTACAAGTTGGACAGCAGTAGTAGACAGCAAATTCGGTACAAGCACAACGATCGATGGGATCGCTTACAGCGGAAGCAGATTTGTCGCAGTGGGGATCGGCAAAATGGCGTATTCGGATAACGGTACAACATGGACAGCCGTACAAGACTGCAAATTTGCCAGTAATGCAAGCATCAATGGAATCGCTTATGGTAACAGTAAGTTTGTTGCCGTGGGAGCGGGAACTGGGTCAGCATATTCGACAGACAACGGAACTAGCTGGACTGCCAATAATATGTCCTATGGCGGTGGTATTACCTATGGCAATAATAAATTTATAGCTTGGTCAGGTAGGATATTGGGAATTTCAACAGACGGAATATCATGGACATCAACAGGAAATTCCGGTTTTTATGTCAATGATGTTGCATGGGGAAGTAACAAGTTTGTTGCAGTTGGAAATGGCGGCAAAATTGCCTATTGGAACGGTAATTAAAATTAAATGTTGGTGTAACGGTGATTGAAACCGTTACACCATTTTAGTACACGCAAGAGCGCCTGTCACCCAAATTCTATAGAGCCGTCAAGAAATTGGCGGCTCTACCTATAGCGTAATTTTTAATTCAGTGAGCGATTAAGATGTATGCCCAAAATAAAATTTACACAGGCAGATATTTTTTTTATTTACTGATTAACATTATCGGGAGCGGGGGCGAAAAGACATAACGGCGACTTGGCGTGCTTCCAATAATGCCACGTCAAAGCGTCCATCAAAACATACCAATAATTGCCAAATAATTTCGTGCGTCCATTTAACCCTCGCCACACCCGTCGGGCGCACAACTCGGGCTAAAGCCCTCGCACATTATTCATCTTAATACTGTTATTGTGCGCCATGCCGTGTTAATTTATTCATCTACACCGCTTTGCGGTGCATGCTTGGGCATGGTATGGCTTTTCGCCCACGCTCCCAAAAATGTAATTAATGAATAGTGAAAGTTAAAGTGTCGGAACAAAATTCTTGGGCATACATCTTGCCTTTACTTTAAAAATTTCAATTAAGAGAATCAAGTTCTATCTTTGCCTGTCTTCTTGCCGGCGGCGGCTGATCCGGGGTGCATAACATATTAAGTATTTTGATGCCCATTTCGCTTAACGGTGGTCCTGAAAAACGGCACAAAGCGCCTGTTGCCTGCGCTATCGACATCATTATTTGATCATCCTTTACGCTGCCGTCGTAAACTATTAACTGTAAAAATGTTTGAATCGCAATTCCCTGTGGATCAACTCCTATGCTTCCTATTGCTTTTACGGCTTCCGATCTTATTAACGGTTCTTTTTCGTTTTTGAAAATATTTACCAGCCATGGAATTGTTTCCTGTGAACCTATTTTTCCTAAAAGTTTTATAGCGTCAATTCGCATAGTTATATGATCCTGTCCCGCGGAAACTGTCAGTAAAAAAGACATCCAGTCATGTTCATTTACTCCGACTGTACCTGAATTTATTCCACGGGTAATTTCTTCAAGTTTTAATATTTTTTCTTCTTCTTTTAAAGGAATATCAAATTTATCGGGAACAAGGGGGCGTCCCATTCCGTAATTGCCTTCCGGTATTGGTCCGTATAAAGCGTTTTTTCCCGGCATAATGCGATCTTCAATTTTATATGAATAAAGTATCCAGTCTTTTCCACCGGAATATAACACTCCGTCATTTCCAAAAGCGGGTATCGCGGCGGCGTTCTGCAGATTTGTAAACCAAAGCCTTTTACCGTCAATGGTAAAACCCGCGGCTCCGTTTTTACTTAGAACATAAATTCCTCTTTCATCAAAAAGCATTTCCGCTTCCGGTTCCGGCCTTCCGCCCAACTTAATCATCTCTCTTATGTGGCTGTCGCTTAACCAGACTATTTCTTTTTTATCCGCCGGTATAAACGCTACCCTGCCGTCATTCATGGCGACGGCAATATTGCCGCCTCTTTCTATTGCCGCAATCGGAGCGGAAGGAAGTTTTGGAAACGCAAGAGAATTATTTTTATCCAAAGCGGACTTATTATCGCTTTTAGGCGCGTTTACCGTTTCTATTGTTCCGTCTCTGTAAAAAGCAAGAATTTGCATCTGCGGCATCGAAACAAGAACAACCGGCGTATTGGAAAGCGCCCATTTATTGGCTCTCCCAAAATGATCGATACGGTAAACTTCGTTATTATTTAACGCGAGAAATATTCCGCCGCCGTGATCAATTTTTGGCGGGATGGAAAACGGAGCTTCAAATTTTATTGACCATAAAAGATTTCCGGACGCCGTGTAACAAAAAATCTTTTTTTCAACGGGGACAAATAATCTGCCGTCCCAGCCTGTAACTACTCCGGCGCAAAGGGCGGAACCCAAATCGCGCCGCCACAATTCGCGTCCCGCGCGGTTAACCGCGATTAATGTGCCGTTAGTTCGTGAAAAATAAGTTGACCCTTCTCTTGAGCGCGTAACATAGGGACTTATTTTTCCCCTTGCCGAATAGTTCCACAATGATTTTCCCGTCGTAGAGTACGCTTTTATGCTTCCGCCGTCAAGGGCGACAACCGCGGACTGCGCCTGAACAGAAGGCAAAGAAAGCACCGCTCCCCCTAAAGCCTGCCGCCAGAACGGGTCGCTTGTTACAAGACCCTGCTCGCGGATGTTGTCTTGCGTAAAAGCGGAGACAGTAACAAAAAAAAATAAAGCGCAATATTTCAGGAAAAATTTCATTAATTTAATTATAGTACATTTTTGCTATTTAAAACCCTTGCTAGGTAAAGAGTTAGCCAAAATTGGGATCGGTTTTGGGCTAAAAACCTGCCGCCGCAGGGGGTGAATTAAGGGCTTATTGTTAGCCTGAAATCCGAAGCCTCGGCGGGGGTGGAAGATGGACGGCTTACAATAAGTCTTTTTTATTTAGGATGGGATAAATGAAAATACAAAAATTTGTAAAAGCGAATAATCCATTTAACGTCCAAGTCGGACAGGTATGGAAGGCGAAAGATAAACGGCGCAAGAGAAAATTTACAGTTATCGTTATTGATCATATAGTTGATTTTATTTGGGTTGCTATAGTCATGTACTCAAAAGGTAAATCTTCATACAGAAGAATGATTAACTTTAAACGATTTGATCGTTACGTGAGGTGCAAATGAAACTATCTAAAGAAGAAAATCCGCTAGGCGTAAAAGTCGGGCAAAAATGGAAATCAAAAGACGAGCGAAGACCAAGAAGGTTTACCGTCTTAAGGATTACAAGGTATCAGGTAGAGATTTACGCCGAAGTTGATTACGGCGATTTAGTTTGTTTGATCAATCTTAATCGGTTTGATCGTCATGTGAAGTGTAAATAACTTTTCCGTATTTGCAGGCGGAAAAGTTTAGCCCAAGCCGTATCGGTTTACCTCCCGACGGTGAGGGCTTTTAATGAAAGTTTTAGGCAAGTTGACAGAGTATGTTTCGGCTACCTGTTAATCCTAAAAGATATAAGCAATGTTAAAAAACTAGTCGTTGACTAGTAAGGCATTGTTTTGGGAAAAATCCAGTCTAAGGCTGGAGGGAATTTTATTGTCTTGGGAGGGATTATGTATTTAGTTTTATTTTATTTAACTTTAGTTGTTGCTAGTCTGGCATTTGCTATTTTTTGTTCTATACCTCATCTCATTAAATACAGAAATGGCTGAATAACTTTAGGTTTTAATTTAGGGGCTATTGTTTTTTGCAGTATGGCTTTAATGAACGCATTAATAATTTATTCAAATAAATAGGGGGGTATGAATTATTACTTGAATTGGTTAATTGTTTATACGTATAGAAACGGATTGATTGACAGAAAAGAATTTGTCAGGCAATGGGAAAACGTCCAGTTGTTAAAGGATAAAAATAAATAATATGAAAGCATTTTTAGAGCCTTATCAATAATTAATTAAAACTAAAGACATAAAAAGGATTAATAGAGAAATTGAGTCAATTAATAAAGATATTAGAAAAGACCGCAGAAATATTTATAATCTCGAAAAATCTATTAATCAATCAATTTCTATAAAAAAATATCTTGAAAAAGAATTAATTAGACTTGGTTATAGATACGGGACAAAAAATGAACGAAATTGACAAAGATTTTTATTGTTCTGCCAATAAGTATGTAGTAAGAAATCATTATGGCTCATGTTCGGTAGATGAACTTTGCCATAATTGTAATTGTTATCACCGCAAACACCCCACGCCTGAACAATTCAAAGAGGAGTACGGCTTTGACGTACTAGATGATATGGCGGTTTATTGCTTTACATTTGACGGTGCTGGTTATTCATGGGTGACTGGTGATTATAAATGGGCAAAAGGATATAAAACGGATTTTGAGCCGATAGTAGTCGCCTGTACCCCTTTCGGCAAGCCTGACTATAATTGGAGACTTAATGAAAAAGCCTAAAGTAAGAAAAACACTCGATAAAAAGACATACAAAGAACTTGAAAAAGACCTTGATAGAATTTTTTCCGAGTACATACGCCTTAGGGACGCTGACCAAAACGGCTATGTGTCGTGCATCACCTGCTGGATCATACATTACTGGTCTGACGGACACCAGATAAATAACGGTCATTTCCTGCCTAGAGGAAGGAAGGCGACAAGGTTTGACGAAAGAAACTGTCATAGCCAGCGCGTTAGGTGCAATATGTATAAAAGCGGCGAATGGGACATTTACGAACAGAGGCTTATAGAGCTTTACGGGAAAGAAGTTGTTGAGGAATTAAAACTTAAATCAAGAACTGGTACAGGTTACAACGGCAGCGAGTTAAAAGAGAAAATTCTTGAATACCGTGAAAAGGTAAAACAAATAAAGATTGAAAAGGGGTTATAAAATGTCGGATAAAAAAGAACTGGAAGAAATCAAATTAAATCTTACAAAACAGCTTAATAGTATTAACGGAAAACTTAGCAAAATATTTATTACTGAAAATAAACCATTGTACGAAAAAATGTATAACGATACATACTGGACATATAGTAATAGTTATGGCGGTAATACTAAGAAATGGACAGTGTATATCCACGCTAAGAAAGTTGATAGCATTTGGGATTGTGGAAACAACGGAATAAACGCCTATATTATTTGTGACACCTTTCAGCTTACAAGTGATAACCAAATAATAATTCATTTTAATGAAAGAAATTATCCTCATGGCTTTGAAAATAAAATCACAAAGAAAGCATTTACTAACGCAGTATCTAAAATGCTTAAAAAAGCGAAAGACGCAATTTAAGTTTTTTATAACGGGGGGGTATGAAAGTACAATCAATGAGCGAAGCGGTCAAAGAACTGGTAGAAAAATATCCTATGGACTATGAATTCGGTCTATGGGATTTAAAAAGGGATGTGTTAAAACTTTACCCGCCGTCAAAGTTTAACCACGCCGACACCGTATCAAGACGGTTAAGGGAATTCAGGCACGGGCAAGGCTTTGACATTATCTGTATCAATCCAAACAAGAGCAGATACATGAAAGTAAGGCAAGAATCAAAAATAAGACTGGTTAAAAATAAAAAGAGAAGGGCGTAATGACGGTACAAGAACTTAATATACTTGTCGGGCAAAACATAAGGCGTTACAGAAAATTAAAAGGCTGGTATGTGAAAGAATTGGCGGACTTAAATAAGGAAGGCAGAAAATGAAAAAGTTTAATTTTAAGGCATGGCGGAAAGAAGCGGAAAAATACTATGAGGTTAATTTTCCGAAAATTCAAGCGGATGAAAGGCGAAGGTTAATAGACAACGCCGGAAAAATCAAACGGCAAAAGTATACGGCGGAATAAGGCAGGTGGAAAATGAAAAAAATTACAAGGGCGACATTAAAGAGCTTTATTGAAAAGAACAAAGACAATCTGTTTATTAACGTACAAAGCGTATTTGACAACGCGCATAAAAGAAACGGCATGGAATCAAGCCTCGAAGGCTGGGTAGAGGCTAAAGAAACACCTTGCAATAATGATACCACTTTTGAAATTGAACACGTCCTTATTGTAAGGGGTTGCACTGGTGGCAATAACTTTTATTACTTTGATGACGGCGTTTATCAGGGCATCGGTTATCGGAATTGCGCTGGCAATGGAATTATAGCTGTTAAAAAGGCGGCGTAACCATGAACGAAAAAACAATGGAAGTCTTCGACAGGTTAATGGAAACATCGAACAGGTTTAATAAAAAAATAACTTTATTGTTAGAGGAACAACAGAGGCTGTTAAATGATATTAACAACAGGCTAGATAAAATTATCGAGGCGCAAAAATGACAATGAATATAACAGGCAATACAGAAATTGACGCTATCTTAAGTGGAACATTAACCCCGCCGAAACCTATGACCGAGCAGGAAAAAATATTGAAAGAGTTTAACGATATCTGCGATGACATAAACGGACTGTTGAATGACATAAAAACCCTTGTCATTGGAAAATTCACAAACAAAAACCCAAAAAAAATAGACTGGACTAAAGTGGCGGAAACCGACCATGTGAAAGAAACGCTTAAAGAGATAGTCAGGTTTTTGAATAATACGGACGGTGAATAATGGTTGAAATAAAAATGACTGAATACACATTTGAGATAAGACAGACCATAAAAGTAACCGTATCAGGAAACGACACGGATGACAACTACGAAAAAGCGGAAAACGAAGCTGTCAGGCAAATTAAACATGACATTGATAATGACTGGCTTGAATTAACGGACGCGAACGAATACACGGACTATGAAAATGAATATAAGGAGGCGGTATGAAAGATTTACAAGAAGGCGATGTTGTTATTTTGGAAAAACCTTATAGAGGGTACAGAGAGGGAACTATTATTGACGTGGAATTTCCTTGTTATCGCGTTCAATTTGACGGCGGAATGACTGAAAAATTCTATTGCGATGAATTCAAAGAGGTTACACATGCCTGAAAAAAGACTGACAGCCTATGAACTAGGTCAAGAATGGTCTGCCCTAGTCTCCCTAATCAGCGATCTGACCGATCCAGAGACGGGGGAAACAAGAGAGCTTACCGAAGCTGAGAAAACCTACTTGTCCGAGCAGATCGACAAAATAGGGAGTGACATCAAAGTAAAGATTAACGGCATTTGCAAAGTTTTCAAAAATATCAAAATGGAAGCCGAGATCGCCGAAGCGGAAAAAAACGCCTTAAAGGGAGAACTTGACAGACTGTCTAAGAGGGCTAAGGCGAGGGATAACGAAGCGGACAGGGTTAAATTATTAGCCTGTTTGTTAATGGACAAAATAAAAGAAAAGAAAATGAAAACCGAGCTTTTCACCCTTTACTACATGAACACCCAAAAAAGCGTTAAAGAATCAGAAGGCTTTTTTAATCCTGACAAAATACCAGTTGAATTCTTAAAAAGAGAAATTGACAGGACGGCGATAAAAAAGGCGGTTGAAGACGGGCAGTTGTATGAGAAAGACGAAAAGAAATTCCCTTTAAGCAGGGGAAAACTTTATTACATGAATGACAGTGGCGCGGAAAGGGAGCTTGAGGGAGTTACATATCTTGGCGGTGAAACGCTGGTTATAAGGTAGGGAAAAATGAACGAAATTGACAAGGATTTTTATTGTTCTGCCAGCGCATTTGTTGATTTTAATACTTGCAATTTATTAAATAGAAACATAATCCCATGCGAAAAAGGAAACTGTAGATTTTATCATAGAAAATTCCCGACACCAGAACAATTTAAACAGGAATACAACAAAGAGTATCCCGATGAGGGAAAGGTAATTATATATAAAAATGGCATACAGGTTATGTCATACGGGGACGCAAAAGAATATTTAAGAAAAACTACACCTATTATTGTTTGTACTGAATATTTTGGGAAGTTAATAGTTGATACAAAGGAGATAACATGAAACTAACAACCTGTAAACAAATCGGCTGTGCCGGAATTAGTTGCAAGCATTATAAACCAACGGATAAATATCCGTATTATGAATGTCTAAAAGACGAAGTAGACGAAGACGAAAAAGACAAGGGGGAAAGCGGTGATTAGATTTATTTTCAAAAATACCTACAGCGCTTTAGGCACGGTTAAAGAACAAATATTTACAGTAGAGAATGATTTACCAAAAATTGAGAAACTGCTTACAAGCGGCGGTTATTCTACATCTGGTTGTGAATTTAATACTTTGATAGGTGTAGAGGTCTTCGGTATAAAAGCAGAAGACCCATGCCTTAAATGTATTATGAAAAGTAACTGTGTAAAAAATGACATCGACAGGCGGCATGAGTGTGGAATATTTTTGAATTATGTGAAAGAAAAACAAAAGGAGGCAATTAATGAGTAACGGTATCTATCAGGCAATAGCGACCGCCATGAGCGAGATTGAGCCTATTGCAAAAAAACGGGAAAACAAGGAGCAGAGATTTAACTTTAGGGGAATAGACGACGTAATGAACGAACTATCACCTATACTGGTAAAAAACAAAATTTTTATCTACCCCGAAGTAACCGACGTACAACGACATGAAAGGGCGACGGCAAAAGGCGGCACTTTGTTTTATTCGGTGCTTATCGTCAAATACCATTTCACGCATGAGGACGGCACTGAATTGTGCTGTGTGGTGGTGGGAGAGGGAATGGACACGGGCGATAAGGCGAGTAATAAGGCAATGGCGATAGCTTTTAAGTACGCCTGTATACAGATGTTCTGCATACCTACGGAAGATATACCTGACCCCGACTCAGAAACTCCTCCGCTGTCAACGCCCCCAAACAGCGCAAATTCACCCCAAAAACCCAACGGAAACGGTCAAAACGGCGTAAGTCAGGCTGATAACGGGCGAAAAACGGAAATCGGCAAACAGATAAAAGAAATTCTTGAAACGAAAAACCCCGAAGGGCAGCCTTATTTCAAGCCCCTTGAAATCGAGCAGGAAAGAAACAACTGGAAAGGTTAAAGGGCTATCTTGAAAAAAGAAAAGCGGCTTATACCCCGCCGCCGTTTTCCGATGAGAATACCGAATTCGTAGACGACATACCTTTTTAATAGGCGTGTAAAAAATAAATAAGGAGATAATTATGGCAAGTGATAAAAACGAATTGACTATCACGGGAAATTTGGTGAGAGCCCCCGAAGCGAGATACACTGGCGGAAGAAAGACGATATGTAAATTTTCTATCGCTTCCAACCGCTTCTATAAAAAGGATGATGGATTTGAAAAGGAAACGTCTTTTTTTGACGTTCAATACTGGGGCAATACCGCTGACTATGTAAGCGGAAACTGTCATAAAGGAAACGCCGTTGAAGTTAAAGGGCGGATAAAACAGGACTGCTGGACAAGCAAAGACGGCAAGAAACAAAGCAAGGTTATCATTATAGCAAATGAAGTAACTAAAAAAGAATGGCAAGGCAGACAGGGAACGCAAAGCCAACAGCAAGATGATTGTCCGTTTTAATAATAACTAACGGGAGGGTGTTATTAAAATTTTAATCACTGGTAATGATACATTCTCTGGCGCAAACCTTAAAATCGGTTGTTATTATAATGCCGAACCAGCAGACACAGGCACTAGCGAGCAAAACAAGGCATTTCACGCTCTCTGCCAAGAATACTGGCGGAGTGGCGCACATTCATATAACGCTAAAAACTTCGGGCATTTCAGGGAGCTTATAAAATTATATTTAGGCGCGGGGACTGAAAGATATTACAGCCTTGTAGACGATCAAGGCAAGCCGACAGAGCCTAGAATATCATGGCGTATTAAGTCATGGGCTGACTATTCAAAAAAAGAGAGAACGGAAACCATAGACAGGCTGATTAGCGAAATGATAACCGCAGGGGTTAATACAAAAAAGTTTGAAGAAATATTACAGGGCATGGAACAAAACAGCATGAGGGCGGTCAGTTAATTGTAATTGGGGGAGCATGAATTATAAAGACTTTATACATAACAAATTAAAAACTTTTCCTAATGCCGGGTTTGATATTAACACCCATGAATTAAATAAAAGCCTGTTCCAATGGCAAAAAGACGTAGTAAGGTGGGCTTTAAGAAAAGGAAAATGCGCCTTATTCCTTGACACGGGGCTGGGTAAAACATTCTGCCAATTAGAATGGGCGTATCAAGTCCATAAGAAAACAAATGAGAATATTATTATTTTCGCCCCTCTTGCGGTGTCATACCAAACGCAAAGAGAAGGAGAAAAATACGGGATTAAAGTCCATATAAGCAGGGGTATGAACGATATACGATCCGGAATTAATATCGCTAATTACGAAATTATAGATAAGTTTGATCTTAATTCTTTCGGCGGCATTGTGTTAGACGAAAGCAGTTGTATAAAACATTTTGGAACAAAGACCGCGGCGGAATTAATAAGCAGATGTAGAAACGTAAAATATAAATTATGTTGCACTGCAACCCCCGCGCCTAATGACTTTATGGAATTGGGTATGCATTCCGAATTTCTAGGCATAATGAAACGGTCTGAAATGCTGGCGACTTTCTTTGTTCATGACGGCGGGGAAACCGCAAAATGGAGATTAAAAGGACACGCCGAGCCGGTATTCTGGAAGTGGATCGCTTCATGGGCCTGCGTAATTAAAACGCCCAGCGATCTGGGTTATTCTGATGAAGGTTATATTTTACCTGAATTAAAAATCATACAGCATATAGTAAAGAGCGAAATAACAGCGACGCCCGAAGGGCACTGAGACCGCGTTAAAGTATATATATGAGCGCAATATCGCATAGCAGAGGACACGCTATCTATTTTGACGGTAAAGCATGGAGATATTTAGATAATAATAACTTATTGCAAAACGAGGAACGCCCATGTTTCCGCTGCGGTAAGTATCCTACGCCTGAGGGTTATGACGCTTGTTTAGAATATGTAAAAGGTATGAAATCCGCGTGTTGCGGACATGGAATTACAAAGGAATTACAAAAAAAAGACTTGATAAAATAAATAAATTTATCCGCTGATATTGTTAAATATTTTTATTTTGCTAACCTATTGACAATCCGCTGGCAGAAGCCAACGCCAGAAGGCGGGCGGTAAATAAACCTTTGGAAGGGAGAATTGTATGGACAAGAGAAAAATACCGCTGATTCATTTGCAGTGGTTCGCATTGGATAAAGATTTCATCCTAGAAGAGTATTGCAAATTATTTGAAGAAAATAAAATTGATAGTATTGATATTGCCTTAAAATTAAAAGACAATGATTTATTAAATATGGGAATCTCTATTTTAGGTGATAGAATAAAAATTATTTCCATACTGGAAAAATATCAAAAAGCATTAAGTAACGCTGCCGCTACGCTAAATAATATAAATAACGGGGTAGAGGTACGAATCAATAAACACATTTTTATTTGGATTGGAACATTCCTTTTTGGCTATTTAGGGGTTGATAGATTTATGAGAGGTCAAATAGGTTTTGGTATTCTTAAACTTCTTTGTGACTGGTGTTATATATGGGGGTTAATTGACTTTATAATCGCCTTAATGAAATATAGCAAATATAAAGAAGATTTTATATTTTATGATGGGTATTGGACTAAAGGTTAATTATGATTCCTATTTTAATAATTGTAATCGGCGTTCCCATTCTTATACTTTTGTTTCTTCTATTCCGCAAGTTTTTTCTTTGGTATTGGAAAGTTAATGATATTATAGCATTACTGGAAAAACAGAATTCTTTATTGCAAGAATTGATTAATAAAAATAGAATTTAAATATGTCAAAAAAAATAGAATATGAAATTTACCGTAAACTTAAAGATACTGAACAGATAAAAACCCACGTAATAATAATTAAACCTAGCAACGCTAATATAGATGATCTAAAATTACTCGGAGATCAATTAAAGGAAGATTATAAATCAACATATATATCTGCTGTGTTTGTTTTTGATGAAAAACTTGCCGCTGATTTGTTGAAAGATACTGATGAAAACTATATGCCTAATTTTTATAGTTTTCATTTTGTTGCGTCTTTTAATAGAAATGTAAATACAAAATATCACCGCTTTTTTATTCACCTGCCAAAAGAAGGCGGCGGGGAATTAGAATTATTTTACCCGATATAATCAACGCCTAGCCAATAACCGCTTAACCGCTAGCATGATTTTTTCCCTGCCGCCTTCATTCAACATTCTATGCACCCAAAACGCCCCCCGTGTTGGAGCGTCCTGATACCTTCTGCTGGTGTCTACATACATATACTTGTAGTAAATATCATAGATTATTTTACCTAGCCCAAAAATTGTATTTATAAAAGCACTTTTTCTGGTATGGGTTGTATCAGAGGGGACATTTTTATCAGCCAGTCTTACCATTTCGCTGTCAATGAATGTTTGAATTCTGCCTCTAGGAAGCAAGCCTAGATTTTTAATGAAGTCTTGGACTTTGGGACCGGTAATCTTTACTTTAGGTTTTGCCATATAAATAGTGTAACAAATAAAGACAATTTAACTATACTTGATCTGTTATCATATAAACGAGGGAATTTAACAATATTTTGATTATTGACCGCCGTATTTTTAATGATTATAATTAAAAAAGAGGTAAAATATGGCTAAATGTAGTAAATGTGGCAAAAAGGGATTTTTTCTTAAACTTAATTCTAGCGGAATCTGTGTTGATTGTGAACGCATTGAAAAACTTAGAATAGAAACTCAAACTTTAAAGGATAACTATAACAAATTAACATTAGAATATAATAACCTAAAAGAGAACAAACAGCAATTATATAATTCAATAGCAGAAAAGGCTAAAAATGACGTACTAAATGAATATGAAGAAACTTGTAAAAAGACCGAAGAATCACAAGCAAAGATTCTACAGTTGCAAGATGAAATAACTAAATCTGAAAAATCAATAGTCAATAATGCCAATAAAATACAAAGTGCAAAATCATTATTAAAAAGCATTCAATACTCGGCAAAACGATTTTTTGAATACGAGGCTCTTTCTAAAGAAATGTTAAATGAAGATGTACCGAAAGAAGTTGACGAATTACTTTCTACAACTATTAAATTAAAATTCAACTTAATGGACATAAGGGAATTAAGAAAACGGTATAATCAAAACAACAAAATAATAAAAGAATTGCTCACAAAATACCAGTCAAGATATACTACAAAAACAAATATGTCTATATACCGCCTTATGGTTATTGCATTAGAAGCGGAATTGCAAAATATACTATATAACCTAAAATATTCAAAACTTGATAAGGCTATAAAAGATATAAAAACAATGACCGCGAAATACCAAAAAATAGCAACGGACGGAAATCAGAATATAGCACCTACCATTACCAAATTTATCGGTGAAATAGAATTCTTGTTTATTGAAGCTATAAACATTGAATATGAATATTACATCCAAAAAGAACGTATTAAAGAAGAGCAAAAAGCTATCAGGGAACAAATGAAACAGGAAGCCGCAGAACGCAAGCGGCTAGAAGAAGAGCGTAAAAAAGTAGAGAAAGAAGAAGAAAAATATAAAAATGAGCTTGCTGAAATTGAGCGCCTTATCGCGGAAGAAAAAGACAAAGAAAAATTAAAACAACTAGAAGAGCGTAAAAACAACAGAATTGAAGAATTAAATAATTTGGAAAAAAAGAAAGAGGATATTGTAAGCCGTGAACACGGCATGGCGGGTTCAATTTATATTATTAGCAATCTAGGCTCGTTTGGGAATGATGTTTTCAAAATCGGGATGACAAGAAGGCTTATTCCCGAAGAGAGAATAGATGAATTAGGTAACGCCTCTGTGCCATTTAAGTTTGACATTCATTGTATTATTTTTTCCCATAATGCTCCTGAATTGGAATTGAAATTGCACAAACAGTTACATAATAAACGTGTCAATAAAATAAACCTACGTAAAGAATTTTACAAAATTGGCATTGATGAATTGGAAGAATTAGTATATTCGATTGAACCTACAGCAGAATTTAATAAAACTATGCTTGCTGAGCAATACTATCAAAGCATGGCGGTCAATGAAATACCGGAATCAGTTGATATTATTGATGAAAATGATAACGATGATATAGACGATGATTCGGATGAATAAAGAAACGGGAATTGATAATACAGATTCAATCAGCGTGATTGATCATTACGATTTTTTACCGATAAAATAGCCTATCATTGCCATAAAGCCGCCGCCAATAATATTAAAGCTTAAAGAGAAAATCGTAACCATTGTCGTTATATCATTTCCTTTTTGTGATAATATAGTTATTACAAAGGCAGATATAATGATTATAAGTATTATACCAGCTATAAGCCATTTAAGTAAATGATATGTAAATATTTTTGTCATTGTTTCGCCGCTCCCATATTTCTGCTCATATTCGCTTATTTTGCGGCTTTTATCAATATTTGAAGTGTCAATTTTTTTCATTTGTTATCTTTTCCCTAAACAGATTGAATGAAACAATCCTTGCTATCGACATATCAACGAATTTCTGTAGAGCACTACCCTTATTGTACGAAGCTAGTAATTTATTCCTTATCCTCGTGTTGATTCTTACTTTAACTAGCCCGTCTTTTCTAGCCATAAAATTAGCCTATCTTAAATCTAAAAATAAACAATGTTTCAGCCGATATATTTAATACACAAGTGTATTATTTGAGTTTAATACTTAGCATAAATAAATTTTAAAAGATAATTTTGAAAACAGGGGTTTTTATGATTGATTACAAAAAGGAAAAAGTATCATCCGTAGCGGAATATCAAGAAATTGTAAATAGTATTATAAATCATTGGGGTATAAATAGATATACCGTAAATCCATGGTTTAGAGGTCAAGGGGATACTAATTGGGATTTAATTCCCAAGATTTATCGTTCACAAAATAAGAAGTTTTATTTCGAACGTGAGTTGATACGAGATTTTATATTATATAGTCCCCAATATATATCTCATAATTCAAACAATATATTTGAATGGTTATTTTTAATGCAACATCATGGGCTTGCAACGAGATTATTAGATTGGACAGAAAGTAGTTTAATTGCGCTATATTTTGCTGTTGATAATTATAAACATCAAAATGATAGTTCGGTATGGATATTAAATCCATGGTCGTTAAATCAGGATACTATAAATGAGAATTCTATTCCTATGTATACAAATGATTCATGTAAAAATTATATATTTAATCTTGAAAATTTTGAAAGAGCGGTCGAAGTTGAATTTCCTATTGCAATTAGACCTAAAAGAAATTCATTTAGAATAGTTGCACAAAAGGGAATGTTTACAATTCATGGAAAAGTAGATCTTCCTATTAATTTATTACCACCAAATTTATTTAAAAACTTACAAATTTGTAAAATTGAAATTAATAAAAATTCTAAATTAAAAATTAAAAAAGAATTATATTATTCTGGAATTACTGATAGTGTTTTATTTCCAGAAATTGATGGAATTAGTAGAGATTTAACATTCAGGTACTCAAATGATTTTATGAAATAAAATCATCCATGTAAAAAATTATCGGTATTTTAAGAAGAATAATTAAATGAGCGGTATTCTCTTTTGATCGCTTGGGTTAGCGATTGTTGCTGGAACAGGTATATCAGGGCAAATATAGGTATAATCATTTTCTATTTTGAGGTTGATATGCGTTTTTTTCTTTACCCTTATTTTTAATGTGCTTAAATAGGTATTTTGGCAAGCCGCCATTGGGAAAATTTAATTATGAAAATGTAGAGGGTGGGAAAATAGGCAGAAACGATACATGCCCCTGCGGAAGTGGCAGAAAATACAAATATTGCTGTGGTAAATAAATTATTCTAATAAACAAGCAAGAGATAGAAAAATATCTTAAGGCTGATTAATGTTACATTATTCACTTTTAGTGTTTTGTTTTTTCTGTTTTTTCTTTCTTTTTACCTTCAATGTCTTCTTTTTTAGCTATTAATATAGCAACGCCAAGACCTGCCTCTATCCATTCATTACAAAATATATCTATTATTCTATTTTCATCACGGCAGTTAATATTAAAACTATTTGGTTCACCAAAAGGAATATATTTTTTTATTATTAATCCACTATCACATGAGAGGTAGATCGATAACTTGTCACATGGGGTTGTTATTCTTAATGTAAATAAGTGCCAATGATCATTACCAAATTCTGTGTATCTATTTACAACATCCAAATAATTATATTGTTCGAATTCCTTCCCCAATTGTGCAAAAGACTCTTTTATAAGTGATAAATCATTTTTTAAATTAGTTTCAATCCCTTGCAACGCCAATTCATCTTTACGCATAAGATTTGGTTTAATAATTGTCTTTTTCCCATCTGGAGAATAAATTTCTATCGGCTGGACTTCAACGGCTTCATCCTCAAACCCTATATTCAATTTTTCAAAGTTATCAGAAACTTTATACATACGATACCTCAATTCAGAATCAACACGTACAATATTTTTATTTACATCAAATTTAGCAATACTATTTAATTGAAACGAGCTCCTAAATTGAGTTTCAAAGAGAGATAATGATTGTGTAATATGCTTATTAAAATAATCTTCAACTCCTGAATATATATGTTCTTTTGTAGATTTCAATATTTTCTTTGTCATTTCTCGCCGCTCATCATTACTCACCTTACCAAGAAAGTCTTTAGTAATAATTATGCTAACTAGCCTATCTCTAATAAAATTAATAAATGTCTGAGTACTTGAGACAAATGAAAAAATATAAGCAATAATAATGGCAATACCAAAATTTTTTAATAGATCGACAATAATATTAATACAAAATAATATCTTTGTTTGATTAATACAAGGTTCTATTACATAATTAATTATTATAGACACCAAAATTAAAACTATACCTAAAAATAAAGCAAACAAAAAAGTTATTCTTAGTGCCTTTTTATCGTTTTTTCATCATTATCAATTACCAGTTTAGTCCGATTGGTTGTATTTAAATTTTTGAAAAAACCCATATATTTTTCTCCTTTGTATATTATTATACAACATAAGAAATAAAATCTACATATTTTCCTCTTGACAAACTCGGTCTAGACCGATATATTTATTATAAACCATGATATTCTGTTGGAATATATGAATTGTTTGCCGTTTGGGTTTTTTTGCTCTTGCTCTTGCTCTTCTTTTGTAATATTAAAGTAGTCATAAGAAATGGAACATTACCCTTTTATTTTCCAATCATGTTTAACATTATAGAGAAAGCAAATAGAGAAACAATACTTATTAGGATTGATTTTTTCATGGGTTATTTACATAAGCGGTATAAATAGTATCGAAAACCAAACCAAGAGTTTCCTGATTTACATGGCGGTAAGAAAATGAATAAAATAATTCCGCTCGTATCTCCTTCAACACTCGATAATATTGGATACCGATATACTCCCATGCGCATCTTATTGCAAATACTTGATTTAATTTTTTTGCGGCACACTGCTTATAACAAGAAGCACATCCTTCTTGTAAATGAACTATATGGTTTTTTGCTAAACGGTAAGCCATAATTCCTGCTATTTTACCAAAACTTGGTTTTAGCGAATCGATTAATTCTCCCCGTCGTTTTATTAAAAAAAGAATGTCACTTCTCATTTCAACATAAGAATCATTCAATATGCTATGATCAATATGACAAACTTTTTTCCCTATTGAACCTATTGCTTTGTTCTGAAGCTGGCAAGTGATATTTTGTACACTGCCAAGGTAGCAATGATATTTTAATACAATCTCGCTTTCCAGTTTTTGGAAAAACGAATCAATTATTTTGTCCTTTTCTTCTTGAGTCATACAGAAAGCGCATCCTTATATAAGGCTTGCTCATCTCTCTTGCTAAAAGAAGTTTTGCCAAATTTTACAACTTGCTCATCAACTCGGATAGACGCTGTATTAATAGCTTGTTTTCCTGTTTTTTCTGCTTTAGCTTTTTCATAAGCCGCAAAAAATTCCTCTTTTTTTGCCATATTAGCAACATCTAAATTAGTCACTTGTTTGCCTCCAATACTGTATACCTTAAATTCCTCAAAAATCTACCACTGTATTTTTCATTTTTGAGTTCCGTCGCAAATGTTTCAACTTCTTTCCTATGATCAAATATCATATCCCCTCCTAGAACCCTTCTCCTTCATTTACATAAGACTCCAAATTCCAACAATAGGACATTTTAGCAGCATTATTAGGAATCTGTCAACATGGTTTTGTCAATAGATTCTATCAACAAAAAATCAACAAAAAATAAAGAAAATTGAAAATTTTGCCATTTTTACTATACGTTTATATAGTATTTTATTAGAAATCCGACGAAAATTGCCAATTTTTTCATTCTTTTACTTTCAACCTTAAATTTAAGCCTTTTTCGGCAATAAGTCAAATGAAGGTTATATTTTCTTGGTATGTAATTTGTCTGCTTATAGGTTTTTCAAAATCAAAGGGGGAATTAAAATCTTCGTCTAAAAACCAGCCTCTGAATGAGTAGCCTTCTTTTTCAGCTTCAATTGAATCAAGTTTTGAATCGTAAGGGGTTGTTTTGTTTGAAATACTATTCCCGCCATCGGTGCTAAAGATTATAGTAACGTTTTTTGGCGATTCTTTATATGTGCTATTATTTCCGTCTTCTTTATCTTCTTTACAATTACTCATAGATAGTATTATTGATAATATTAGGATTAGAAACAATATTTTACGCATTTTTTCTCCTACTTTAAATTTTTATATATTTAGGGATAGTTGTCAAGGGTTTTATCTTGTATTGTTTATAGGCTTATTTTAGGAATAAATAAGGTAATGGAAGTAAGCATGAAAACTAATACAATACTTGATGAGGTAATGGAAATTCAAGAAGCGTTAAAACCGCTTAATTACGAAGTGGTGGGGTTTGATGTACCGCCCCAAGAGCCGTTCACGTTAAAAATTGTTAGAATTCGTTCGCAATCTGACGGGCATAATCAATAACTTTTTTGATATAAACATCAAATGGCTTTCTTTCTGCGTCCTTAATCAGTATAAATGGCTTTCAACCAATGCCATTATAGCCTCTTTGCTTAAATCACGGTATTGAAAAGCGTAGAGTAAATCATCCATCAGCTTTTTCTTTATATTAATGTGTAACTTTGCCCCTGCACCCGCATTTTTGTTTGATTTATTTACTATATAGTGCAGTAAATTGACAAAAACAATATAAGCTATCTTTGTATTAAGCAATGAAGTAGCCATTCCCTTCATCTGGAATGGCATAAGTTTTAATATCCAAAAACAGAGTAAGGCGCCCTCGTTTATCTCCCCCATCTCCATGCCCTTATGATAAATATGGAAATAAACCCTTCGTTTTTCAATCCTGGTAAAAATTTCGTAAAGGATATGCCTGCTGAACTTCAATTCACTAAGATTTTGAATGCCAAGGGCATTAACAACATTATGCAGGAAATAATCTTTTAATTTTTTCATCCATGCGCTTATCATGGAAGAGTCCGGCGGCGTAAATACAGGGAATTCTTCAGGTTTATATGCCATGTTTTACTTATACCCCGTATACTCCCGTATTGTTTTAATTATTTCATGCGCGTCAGGGCTTTTAGTGAAATCTGCTTCTTCCGAAAGCAAAGCGTCAAAGATAGTTTCATCGTCGCCCCTCAGCTTTTTATTAACCAACGGCTTTTGTTGCTTAATGAATTCTTGGTATGACTCATCAGTAAAGAATTCCATATCGAGACTTATTAAATCATCCATGTTTCCCCTCCCCTTGAAGAAATCATTTCCATAATTAACTCCCACGATCAAATTTTCAGCAATATAGCAATTTTACAAGTTCAAACACAATTCGTCAACCAAAAATCACTAAATTTGCTACTTTTACTATACATTTATGTAGTATTTTATAAAAAATTCGGCTAAAACTGCCAATTTCTCTATATTTTTCGCTTCTAATATTGAATTTAAGCTTTTTTTGGCAATAAGTCAAATACTATTAAATTTTAAATTTATGCAGAAAATTATTTATACTTTAAAAGAAAATATAGCTAAATTTAAAAACCGATAAAAATAATTAATTTGATATTGTTTAATCTATCTTATTATTTACAATTTTAAAAATCTAATAAAAGGAGAAATGCGTGGGAATACGGTTTGAACTTGAATCAACAAGGGCGGTAACTATTAATTATCTTCGCATAGCGTCATTTTCATTTAATGCTTCAAATTCTTTAACAGTAAGAATGGACGGCTATATTAACATGGTAATCTCCTAAAATTTATAGCTCATTGCTAAGGTTAGTTTTGCGTTGCCGTCAAAATCAAAAGAAGGAAGAACATCAAAGGAAAAATAGTTACTATACAATGCTTGCTTTAGTTTATTGTTATAGCTTGACGAATAAATGATGGGTTTAATTATCTGAAAAACCCTCGTAACAGACAAAATAACGGCACTAGTGGTAATAATTGACAATGCGTCATTAATTTTTTTACTTTGTTTTTTTTCTGCTTTTTCAATATCTTCAAAAGTATTAGCTTTAGAAAGATCAGAACTATAATCTGATGTTATTTGCATGATTTTTACATAATAGCCTAATAAAAAAATGCAACCAGTCAAATCCCCTAAAAGACCAACAACACTACCTGCAATATCGCCTTGGACAGCAGAACCTAATCCTAAACCCACTAATATATTAAGCGCAAGTGGCAAGCCTAGCTTATCTTCATTCATATTATATAAAATGACTTTCTGGGAATCCGAAAGATTAATTGACTCTTTTTTAATAATATCAAAGTTTTTATTTAAGCCATGATTCATTAATAGTGTTGATACTAATAAAAAAGAAGCTTGATTATCTTTGGATTCATTCTCATCTGCAAAAACAATGCCTAAAATCAAATTTAATAATACTGTTAAAATTATAAGTTTTTTCATTTCTCGCCTCTATTGCGATTTTAAGCTGTTTTAACATGAATTTCAAGGTGTTATCTTGTTAAATAAATCTCACTTTGCTAGTTTTTGGTATGAATATTAGTATTAAAATAGGCTATTTTTTATGTAAAAAGTACTTTACTTTTGCCGAAAATAAGATAAGATTATATCAGGAAGTTAATAATGAATACGGTAAGTAAATATGGGTTTTTTAGTATTGAAAAAATCATTCAGGTTTTTTCTTATATTCAAAGGGGTTCTAAAACTAATTCAAAACTAGAATTGATAAAATATCTCTTCTTTGCTGACAGAATTCATGTTCGTAAGTATTTTTCATTTATATCTTTAGATAATTATTTTGCATTAAAATACGGTCCGGTAGCATCTAATTCACTTGATGTTCTTAATAAAAATAAAGAATATTTAAATAATTTTCCTGAAAGCGATTTAAAGTATATTGATAATGTAAAAAAAATTACTGATTCAATACGGATTATAAAAAAGGTATCAGATGATTTTTATTAAGCAAAAACGAAATGAATTCTATTGATAAAGCAATTGAATTATTTTCAGGAAAGGAGCTTGTTGAAATATCACATGATTATCCAGAATGGAAACGGTATAAAGAGCTTTTTGACAAGCGGATTGTTTCTAAACAGCCGATAGTCATTGATGATTTTTTCTGTAATCCCGATATAAATGATTCTCCGGCTATAAAGAAATACTTTGGTAACACAGAGCCGTTGTATGAAGATGAGGAGTATTTGCGAGAAGCAAAAGAATTTTTCTTTCAAGGTATGGGGCAATATGCCTGAAAATATTTGCGGTGGATTTACTTTTTATGGATATATTCCAGACGGATCGAATAAGTTGCATTTAGGCATAGTTTTAGGAACAAAAGACGAATATTTGAAATATTGTTATTGCACATCTAAATCTTCAAGAATTGTTAATGAAAGTGATTTTATCAAACTACCTGCAAATAAAATGAGTAAGCATTTTCTAAACCCGCAAGATACTTATATTTTTATATCTTCACATTATATTATTGATATGCTTGTAATTACATTCAAATCAAAACTAGGTTCAGAATACGAAGAAAAACCGCCGATAGATCAAGATATTTCCATACTGTCCAAAATACGAAATTCCGATAACTTATCAGAGAGATTTAAGAATGATTTTTTCAAGTTTTTAGAATAAAATTTAAAAGTACATTTTATCCTTTTTTCATATATCTTTTGAACTAAATAAATCCCCTTATCCTCATTATTCCTAGCTGAATTTAGGGCATTTTCAAACTTATATAGTCTTTGTACTGCATAAACTAATTTATTCCAATATATATAACCGGTCAAGTATTGTTAAATTCCCCTATTTTGCCAGTATTTACCCTATGAAGGAATTAGCCTTATTTGAGCAGATAAAGGACGAGCCTTTAGCCTTAATAGTCTTAGGCGGCGTAGTCTTAATCAAGATTATTGAGTACATGATAAAATACGCCCCCCGCTTTTTTTACTGGCTTTTCGGGAAAGGTAAAAAAATGCCGTTTTGGAAATGGCAGAATTTTGTTATTGAAAGAATAGACGAAGTTGAAACGCAGATAAAATCCATATTTACTACTCTTTCAGCGCATGAATTCTTACTCGATAAAACATCGGAAGGGACGCTGGAAAACATGCTGTTTGACGACCATGAAGACAGGTCTATTTTTCAAAGATTAAAAGCGTTCAGAAGATTACTTGCCATGAAGAAAAACGGCAGGGTTTGGGCTAAGGGATTACAACTGATTAAGAATAACAAAGAAGTATGGCTGGACGTTTTAGACACAGAATTAGGTATTAAAATTGTCGATGTCGAATACTACGAGACAAGACTTGAGGAAATAAGAAAGAGAATCTTTGACGATTTTTCAAGGAAATAAAATGAGAAAAAAATGGTACTGGTCAAATTTTTTCATAAAGATAACATCAGCGGCGTTATTTGCATTTATCGCATGGGGCGTATTAACTTTTATTGTCTGTATCCGTAACGGAGATCATGACTGGGTTAATACCGTTGTTCACTGGTGGGGGATTATTTCCTGTATTTATGTAGGCGGGAAAGTATTAGTAGACGCTATTGTCGAAGCGGTTAAAAAAGCGGAAATAAAAGCTAATTTGGGGGGAAGATGATTTTAAAACAATTTGTAGAAAAGTATTTAGGCGTTAAAGTTGATTTTGATAATTATGCCGGAGCGCAATGCGTTGATTTATACCGCCAATACTGCCAAGACGTATTAGATATGCCTAAAAGTGAAAGTGTAAAAAGCGCGAAAGAATTATGGTTATTATACGATACAACTGCTATACAAAAAAAGTATTTATAAAAATTATTAATACCCCTAGATTTTTACCAGATCAAGGGGACTTGGTAATTTTCGGAGACGGCGAACATGGGCACGTTGCAATTGTATTATACGCGAATGTTAATTACATGATTGTCCTCGAACAAGACGGTTACAAACAAGACGGCGCAAAACCAGCCATGCACAATTATAAAAATGTGCTTGGGTTTTTAAGGTATAAAGCATGATATTAAACGAAAACGAAAAAATTGATATTCAAATAGCTAAAGAATTGGTTGGAATGGTTACAAGGAGTAAAAATGAAAAAATTAATATCAATCTTATTGTTATTTTCTTTATTATCGCCTTTATTGCTGGCGGCGCAATCGGCTTCTTTGCTGGGAGAGGAGATATTAGCGGACTTGTTGGACTTAAACCTTCAAATAGAGAACTTACAGAAACAGTTAGAGATCTCAAATCAGAACTTGAACGAGAGCGAGAAACAGTTGAAGGAATTACAAGAGTTATTCAAGAAGAAAGAAGCGTTATTAAATCAGCTCTCGAATCTTGCCGACAAATCGGCGAAGGAATACAGGGCGCAATTAGGAAAATGGAAATTCTCAACAATCTCATTATCGATCTTGAGCGCCGTGCTTACGGGAGCGTTGATATATCAGAAATTAAATAGTCCGTGAAAATTACTAAAGGTTTTGCATATTTTTCCTTTGGCGACAAGTAACGGATTGTTTTATATAAAAATATATTTGTCTAAAATCTCAAATACTTTTTTAGTCTTTTCCAGTAATTTTTCTCTTCCTATTTTGTCTTTATGATTGTATCTTTTAGCGACGTCCGAAGTAACTTTATGACCCATAAATAATTCCTCTATATCTCCCAAATTTTCACTGTTCATTAAAGTTTTCCAGTAGTGTCTTCCTGAGTAAAAAGTAATATTCTCTTTGTCGATATATTCTACAGAATACCCTAGATGTTTTGCCAATTCTATTGCGGCTTTTCTGTAAGTGGTACTTTGTATAATTTTGCCTTTAGGCTTAAATATTTGATCTGTTTTGTTGTATTTATTCGAGTACCATAATAGTTTATTGTAAACAAAATCGTGTATAGGTACGTTTCTAATTCCATTAATGGTTTTACTGCTTGGCACGCTCAAAAAATGGTAATTTTCCATTAAAAAAATGTCGTTTATTCTTATCCGTTCTATTTCCCCGTTTCTTATATCTGTAGCATAAATTAGAAGATTTAGCATATAAGATAAGTCGTTTTCCCATTCTTTATTAAATACTCCTTTTAGCTTTCCAACTTCGTAACACCCCTTGATTTTTATATCCCCCTTTTTTGCTTTAATCGGCAATACGCTTTTACAGGGATTGGTTATAATTTGCCCCTCTAAAAGAAGATGATCAAAGATTGTACTTATATGGCTAATATAATTGTTTACGGTTTGAGGTTTAACCCCTTTGATTGTTTTGCTTTCTTTCTTTTTGTCTGCTAATAAATAATTTTGATATTTGGTTAAAAACGGCGTATCAATTTCCCCTATATCTTTTATGCCTAGTTTTTTAAGATACGGAATAAATTGATTATTTATAAAATTAAAACAAATAACCCTATGAGTCTCATTTACCGACCTGCCTCTTTTAATATCTATTTCTAAATAGGGCGAATCTTTTGCGTAAAAATCTTTAAAGATAGACAAGAATTCTTTGTACGGTTTTTTAACATCTTTTTTAAAGTATTCGTTTAGTAACCTTTCCCTATTTTCAATGGCAAACTGGACGGCAAGATCGTAATTATTTGTTCTGGTAGTCCATTTTGATCTAACTAACACCCCGTTATGAAGATAACGAACATAATAAACCATTCCTAATTTTTTATTTTTTACAGGCACTAAATAATAATATTTTTTAGGTTTCGCGGGTTCGCTGAACTGGTTTGAAAATTCTTTTAACTTTTTAATTGATTCAGGGTTGCTATCCTCTAGGCGTTTTTTATATCTCTCAAGATATTTTTTATCGTCCATAGATAAATCAATCCCGCTTTTAATCCAGCCGCTTATTATCTCAGAGTTGAATCTTATAACCTCTCCGTTTTCGGTTGTAATTCTTTTATATGGTATTTTACCTAAAGAGACAAGCCTTTCTATGGCAGTTTTATTAATTGGTAAAACTTTCAATAAATCTTCCTGACTGAATAACCTCATAATAAAATTATCGTACAAAACACTTTAAAAAAGCAAATATTTAGGATAATTTAGGCTAAAAATGTAAATTTTATGGTTTTACTATACTGGTGTATAGTAAAAAGTTAAAATTTACGAAATATTTTAAAAATACAGTTGACAAGGCTTTAGAAATGTGATATTTTGAAGATACCTAGTAAAGTTTAATTTATTTAAGTATACTACATTTAATGGCAGTTGGAGATGTATACAAATTACGCCTTGAAAGTATCGCGCCGGGAGGAGACGCGTTAGGCCGTCTTGAGGGGAAGCCTGTTTTTGTGGAAAGCGGCGCGCCCAATGAGACTGTCTGCTGTCGTATTATGCAGGAACATAATACATGGGCAAAAGCTGAATTACTGGAAATTATCGAACCGTCTCCTTCGCGCGTACCGCCCGTTTGTACTTTTTACGGTCTTTGCGGCGGTTGTAATCTTCAACATATTGATTATGAAACTCAGCTTGCGGCAAAAACCGGTATCTTAAAAGATTCACTCGCAAGGATTGGCGGATTACAACCGCCTGAACCTGAAATTGTTTCTTCGCCGCAGTGGGAGTACCGTAACAGAATGCAGTTTCATTGTTTAAGGCAAAGAGCAAAAGACAGCGGCATACATCAATACGCTCTTATGGGGCGTAAGAGCGGAGAATTAATCGAGATTAACGATTGCCCTGTTGCTGTTGCGGGGATAAGAGAACTTTTAAGTACCCCAAAAGGTAAAAAAGGCGAAGAAAATAAATTGCCCATACCTGTTGAAAAAGACAGGTTTACAGTTTTTTCCAAGGACGATGTTTTGTTAAGCGAAGGCGGCAGGCAGAAGGGAAAAATAACGCTGCTTGAAAAAGAAATTTCTCTTGACGCAGGTTTGTTTTTCCAGAGCAACTGTTTCATGCTGGAAAAATTAATTACAGAGCTTCGTGTAATCGCCGAAGACGCGGATAACAATAAGCCTATGGCGGATTTATACTGCGGCGTGGGTACGTTCTCTTTTTATTTAAAAGAAAGTTTTCCCAAAATAATTCTTGCAGAGGAAAACAAAACCGCCGTAAGTCTTGCAAGGGAAAATTTAAGGGGAGCCGAGGCTGAGTTTTTCGCAGTCCGCGACACAAATTGGCAGAACGATCTATTGCGCCGAAGAGACGCGTTTGGCTTTGCCGTTGTTGATCCGCCTCGGGCGGGGCTTGCGCCAAAAACGGCGGCGGCTCTGGCGCGGGAGGGACCGCCTGTTTTAGCTTATGTTTCCTGCGACGCCGCTTCTCTTGCCCGCGACAGTAAAATATTGACAAATGGCGGATATAAAATAAAAAAACTAGTCTTTTTTGACTTCTATCCGCAGACAGCCCACATAGAAAGTCTGGCGGTTTTTAAAAGATAATTATTGTAATTAACACCCTTATCCGCTACAATTAGCCTATGCTTCAGGATGAAAGCTATTTTGAAAGCCACGACGGGACTAAACTTTACCTTTATCGCTGGTCGCCTGAACAAGGATGTAAGGCTGTTCTGCATATAGTTCATGGAATGGCAGAGTATGCTCTTCGTTATCGCCGCCTTGCTGAAAAATTAACCCAATCAGGAATAGAAGTGTGGGCGGCGGATCAGCGCGGGCATGGTAAGACCGCTAATCCGGATATAAACGAGCTTGGAAGGGGAGGGCTTTTAGGTCACTGCGGCGACAATAACAGTATTGCCTGCGTAACCGCCGATGTTCACGCTCTTAATAATGAAATACATAAAAAAATACCGAATGTTCCGCTGTTCCTTTTAGGTCATTCATGGGGGTCGTTCATAGTACAAAATTATATGGAATATTCAGACAATTTAATAATTGACGGATGTATTTTATCCGGTACAAAGGGACCGGGTAATTTTATGATAACGGCGGGAGTACCGTTAATGATGCTTGTATCTACGTTAAAAGGACAGCGCAAAGGCTCCCGCTTTGCAATGAAATTGGCGGATGGAGCTTATAACAAACCGTTTAAACCAAACCGCACCGCTTTTGACTGGCTTAGCCGCGATGAAGAAGAAGTAGATAAATATGTAAATGACCCATTATGCGGATTTCTGTGTTCTTCCGGGTTCTACAGAGATCTTGTAAAATTATTGTATAACATTCACCGTTCAGACGCGTTGGCAAGGATAAACCGTTCTTTACCGGTGTATGTTTTTTCGGGAAGCGCCGATCCGGTGGGCGAGATGAGTAAAAGCCCAACCACTCTGGTTGACGCGTACCGGAAATTGGGAATAGATGATTGCGAGTTTGTGCTGTATCCGGGAGCCAGGCATGAGACATTAAACGAAACTAACCGTGAGGAAGTAATGGACAATCTTCTTTCATGGATAAACAAACATTGTGAATGAGATACAGATATTCAGCCGGGGAAGACGGTAAACCGGTAAAAAAAGCGATTATTTACACGCGCGATGAACACGGGATAAATTTTGCCGATGTTGACGGCGAGGCTATAGACATAATAAAAAAATTAAAAAGCGCGGGGTTCGATTCCTACATTGTGGGAGGAGCCGTCAGAGATTTAATTCTTGGGAAAAAACCAAAAGATTTTGACATTGCAAGCGCCGCAAGTCCCACCCGCATTAAAAAAATCTTTCGTAACTCAAGAATTATCGGCAGGCGGTTCCGTCTTGTTCATGTTTATTTCGGTGAAAGAATTTTTGAAGTCGCCACCTTCCGCTCATTAAAAGACGGACACACCGGCAATACATTCGGAACAATAGAGGACGACGTTCTTCGCCGTGATTTTACAATGAACGCGCTTTTTTATGATCCCGAACAGCAAATTGTCGTGGATTATGTAAACGGCATGAAGGACATAAAAAACAAACAGGTAAAGAACATAATCAATCTTTCTGATATTTTTACGGATGATCCCGTAAGAATGATCCGCGCGGTAAAATACGCGGCGGCGACAGGCTTTTCCATTCCATTGAATTTAAAAATGAAAATTACAAGCCAATCAAATCTGCTTAAGACAATTTCTCCTTCGCGGCTTACTGAAGAAATTTTTAAAATTATTAATTCAGATAAAGCAGGCGTAATTGTTGATATGCTGGATAAAATGGGACTCTATTCTTATTTACAGCCGCAGGCGGCGGAACTTATGCGCAAGAACGCAAATTTCCGTAAAACTTATCTGCAAACAATGACGGCATTGAAAGGCAGGGAGAACCAGCGGGGACAGGCGATTTCTTCTCTTTTTCGCGATTATCTTGAAGGCGCGTTTGAATGGAAACCGGGTCCGATTGAAAACTACAAAGATATTTGTAAAGCCGTCCGCACTTTTGTTATGCCGATGAATCCGCCGCGTTTTGAACTTGAATCCGCCATTAAAAAGTTTCTTTCCGCAAAAGGAATAACAATAAAAAGAACTCCGTTTAAACCGGCGGCGGAAGGAGAACCGTCCGCCAAAAAAAGACGCCGCAGAAAAAAACCAAAGTCAGAACAAACTAATACGGAGCCTACTCCGTAATTTTATCTATAATTATATTTACTTCTTCTATTAATATTCCCGTGTAGCGTTCGATATTATCGATTATATAACGCTGTAAGTCATGGATATTGCCGCCAAGCTGGATACCGTACGGAACGTCAATTGTTATAACAAGCCTGTAACCCATCTCGGCGTCCTTTACAAGTATTTTTTTTATTTTAATATTTGGATTGTATTCATCAACACAATGGATAACCATTTGACTTAACGCGGGTTGTGAAATAATTATTTTCCCGCGTTTTGAATATTCAGGGCGCACTATGGATTTTTCAAGCATGGTAGGGACAGGACCCAGTCCCGCGGGCAAGTCCCTTGGGTTTCCTTCCTGAGCGACGCGCCGTTTAAAAATTTTTATAGCTTCATAAAAAATATTCGGATAAGTTCTTTTTACATCGATGGACAGTACGGGGATAACATGCTTCCCCTCTATGCGCCTTGTTCTTAACGCCCTGTCTATTTCATCCTGAGAAGCTATATCTTCTATTTTGATAATTTTTTGCGGCGGAGGAAGCTGAAGGCGCGCCGCAATTTTGTAAACCATTTTTTCGGAAGTTCCAAGAAGCAGAATACGTTTGTATTTTTCGCTTTGCAGTTTCCGCGCGACTTCATCCCTGTGGGATTTCTCGTCAAAAAGGGCGACTTTAACCGCCGCAAGGAACGTATGTTCTTTTTTTGCCGAATGACCCGCTAATATACGGTTATCCTTTATTAAGAGACCATCGTCAATAATAAAATCTATTCTGTATTTTTGCGCGACAAGCTTTGCGCGAAAACTTTTGCCTGTACCGCTGTCCCCGATTAGAGCGAAGACTTTTTTCCGTTTTAGAATAAACAGAAAATCAAAAATCATCGCTCTCTTTGCTATAAATTATTTGCCATAACTGCGTAATTCGGCTAATAACTGTCTAGCTCTTTCTTTAACCGGCGTAACATATTGTCCTTCGACAATAAGGTTTAATGTTCTGGGAACTTCGGGAGCGTTTATGCCGTTATATTTTCTGGCAATTTTTTCAAACGCGTCAATAGTGGCAAGCGCCATAAGGTTATCGGGATTTGTAGAATTAAAACGTCCCATGACCCACGCTATATGCGTTACAGTGTCATTGTTATCGTTCGTTCCGATATCACCAAGGGCTTTAATCGCTTCCTGCAAGACCATCGGCTCATTTTCGTACGTGCAAATATCAAGTAAAGTTTTTCTGGCTTCTTCCGTTCCTATCTTTCCAAGATATTTTGCCGACTGCCGCCTGACTTCCGGAAAGTTATTCATAAGCCGGCCGTTTTCCCTAGCCATACTCATTCTTCCTTCTCTGGAAAGGTATTCCAATGTCTGGCGTATTTCATCGTTTGTACTGCCGCGGTCAATGGCTTCGCCGATATATTCCAGCGCGATTAATTTTTGTTCTCTGGTGTACGCTCTTGCGGTTTCTCTGATAATCATTATTTCTATTGATTCCTGCAGATAAGATTCCTCAACAGACATCTCTTTTCTTGAGTTGTTTTGCGCCGCCGCGGTTGATGTAATAATAACAGCAGTTATTATCAGAATAGAAAAACGCTTTAATGAAAACATACTAAATCTCCTTAATTGATTATTGTCCATGAATTACCGATTTTTTCAAGATCATACAAACGAAGCCGCTGTTCTTCGCCCGCTTTGTTTGTAGTAATAGTAAAAGCCTTAACTCTGTTCTCGCTTATAAATTCAATTTCGTCAACATGAAGATCCGCCCTTGAAGGCATAACTACATATTCAAAGTAATCCTGAGGCGTTTTTAAAACAATTTTTCTTGTTTTCATTCCGGGTTGTTCGGATAATCGTTTTAAATTTACCTTGGATGAAATTTCCGCGAAATATTCGGGGGATAAAGATTCCTTCCATGCGTCAAAATTTCCTTCCCTTATGAATTTATTCTGCTGTTCGATGAATTTTTGCACTTCTTCTCTTGTAGCTGTATACTTAGCGTGGCTTATTTTTGAGGGATCAAAAACTTCACTTTTATTTGAGCCGCCTGTGCTTCCCTGAGCCGTTTCGGATTTACAGGAAAATGCCATTATTAAGACAAGAGTCAATATAAAAAGAACCTTTTTTGTTCCCATAAAGTTACTTTATCTTATTTTTATGTATTTGTCAATTAGTTCCATATTATAGGTTAATCCCCAACAAAACATAGTAAAATCAAACAAAAGTATTTTCTATTGATTATCGAGTAAAATTTCACTATGCTAAAGCCAGGAGGTTCCCTTTGTGAAAGCCGCTTTTCCGGGTTCTTTTGACCCCCCGACATCGGGTCATATTAATGTAATTGAACGCGCCGCCGCTCTTTTTGGGGAACTTGTGGTGGTTGTAGCCGAAAACAAGCAAAAAAAATACCTTTTTTCCGCTGAAGAAAGGGCTTCCATGATGCGGGAGCTTGTAAAAGACCATAAAAACGTGACTGTAACCGTATGCGACTGTCTGATTGTGGATTATCTAAAGAAAATGGATATAAAACTGCTGATTCGCGGGGTTAGAGGGATAGAGGATTTTTCCTATGAATTTGAACTTTCCATGATGAATAGGACGCTCGACCCCGATATTGAAACTATTTTTATGACGACCGACCCCGAATTTTTTGTAATTCGGTCGTCTTCTATTAAAGAATTAGCTTCTTTTAAGGGAAATCTTCATGGAATGGTGCCTTCGCTAGTTGCCAAAGCATTGAAAGAAAAGTATAATTAAGTGGAATTATTAAATTGACAAAATTTAATAAAATGTCTTGACAAAAACATGGTTTTTTGTTAATCTGATTAGATAGGTTAGAGAGGTTAGATTATGGCAGTACCTAGATACAAAACATCAAAAGCCAGGACGAGCCGTCGGCAGTCCATCAACATGAAACTTACAGCGCCCACGAT
>Ga0268262_10000367_pt1 | contig 60625 bp, 49 predicted proteins | sample TergutNc150P3_FD_190354 | JGI IMG/M metagenome (GOLD analysis project Ga0268262, IMG submission 190354) | Nasutitermes corniger P3 segment gut microbial community from laboratory colony in Florida, USA - Nc150 P3 (SPAdes) (version 2) | ecosystem: Host-associated > Arthropoda: Insects >... | reverse complement strand
CGATCAGGATTACGTTATTTGCAAACTTGCCGATGAGAATATTTGGATGCTGAACAACCTAAAGCTCGGGTCAACAACCGAAGATACACTGCTCACACCTGCAAACACTAACATTACTAGCAATTGGTATTTACCACACGGAGATCCATGGTATGGCTACGAGCCCCATGTTTACGGTCCAGTTCCCCACGACAGCAACGACCTATCCCGCGAAAACTTCTACGGCTACCTGTATAACTGGTGTGCCGCCACAGCCGGTGGAACGGCAAGCGGTGGTTCAAATACTTGCACTGCCTATAGTGTAATGCCCGATGACGCCACAGGCGACATCTGTCCTGCTAACTGGCGTCTGCCAACCGGCGGAGCAACCGGCGAGTTTGCGTGGCTAAATGCCAAAATGAATAATCCAAGTGCATCATCGCCGTCCACAAATACCGGATACGGCTATTACCAAAATTGGAAAGAGGGTCCTTGGCATGGTGTTCTCGCCGGAATGAAGTTCGGCGCGTCCTGGCGCCATCAGGGTGAAGACGGCTACTACTTGTCGTCGTCGCATAATCCGTCGTATGTCAACCACATATTCGGATTGCACATCGCCAGGGTATTTGTTGACCCTGATGACTCCTTGGGAAGAGACAGCGGGTTTGCCGTCCGCTGCATTCTAAAATACTAACCCCCATTTGCACTCCATTTGCGCCGTCAATCAACTTATGCTAAAATGTTCGTATCATGGACGCATTTGAGGTATTGGTGATAATATTATCGGTGTTTTTGGCGCTGTTTTTGATACTCGGGATGATTTTCCTGATTATGTTGATTCGGTTGACGGTAAAGATTCGGCGCATCGCGCAGACGGTTGGGGAAACGGCGGACAACGTCAAACAATTCGTCGATAACGTCAAAAAAATCGCCAGCCCTGCCGTTGTGACGCAACTTGTGGTAAGATGGATTCGTAATTTAATTAATAAGAAGAAAGGACGATGCAATGGGCAATAAATCAAAAGCCAAAGGGTTCGCAATGGGTGCAGTTTTTGGAGCGGCAGTAGGTGTGGTCGCGGGACTATTAACTGCGCCGAAATCAGGGAAGGAAACGCGCGCCGACATCAAGGAAAAAGCCGGCGAGGCGAAAGATTTCACGGTCAAGAAAGCCGGCGAGGCCAAAGAATTCGCAGGACAGAAATTCGAAGTCGCCAAAAAATCTGGCAAAGAGTGGAAGAAGAATTTTTTCACACGCGGCAAAGATGACGCGCCAAAGGAAAAAGTCAAAGACGACGCTCCGGCACAGGACAAAGAAGATAAAGCGGCGGACAAGGAGTAATTCGTGACCTACGGGGTCAAAACTAAACCAAGCGATTCGTCGAGCAGGAAGAAATCACACGCGCTATCTGATGTCCAACGCGACGCGGTTCGCGAGGTGTTCGAAAATGTTTATATCGCCAATAAATGGCGCATTGTGCGTGTAAATTTTTTACGCGGCATTGCGTTCGGCCTCGGCACGTTCTTGGGCGGCACGATTGTGGTCGCGATCCTGATTTGGATTTTATCGCAAACCGTCGATATTTTCCCGCCGCTTCAGCGGGTGGTGGAATCGTTGCAGAAATAAATTGCTTGACTTTTTTACTAAAGTGTGCTACAATGGTTACGTCGAAGGACAAGTCGACAGAACTGTTAGGTGTTGTCTTGTTCTATTCTGTGATAAAATATTTGCGGAATGGTGAGGATCACAAAAGCGCAAAAAGAAGCCGATGAGCGCATGCGTCGCGAAGTATCGGATCAATATTTGAATAAGGAAAAATCTGCGACCGAATATGTCGCGAAAAACGCCGATTTTACGCCGATTTTGCCGTCGGAACGCGGGAAATTAAAACGTGATTTTGCGCCGCGCGATTTTGTGCATCTGCACAATCACACGAATCATTCGGTTTTGGATGGTTTGACGAAAATTCCCGAACTCGTGAAATTGATCAAAGAATTCGGATCGGACGCGGTGGCGATGACTGATCATGGAACGTTGTCGGGATGGGTCGAGTTTTACAAGAAAGCGAAATCCGAAGATATTAAACCGATCCTCGGCATCGAAACCTATGTGGCGGCGCGGTCGCGCACCGATCGCGATCCGGCGAAAGATAAAATGCGCTATCACTTGACGTTGCTCGCGCACAATGATCAGGGTATTAAAAATCTCATGAAATTATCGACCGTGGCGAATCTCGAGGGTGTGTATTACAAACCGCGCATCGATCATGAACTGCTCGAACAATTTAATGAGGGAATTATTGCGTTGTCGGGTTGTGCCAGCGGGGAAATTGGCGAAAATTTGCGCGCGGGCGATTATGAAAAGGCGAAAGAAATCGCCACGTGGTATAAATCAATTTTTGGCAATCGATATTTTATCGAGATTCAGGATCATGGTCATCTCGATGCGCCAAAACGTTGGGATCTGCAAACCAAAATTAACGAGAATGCGTTAAAAATCGCGGACGAATTACAAATTCCGGCGGTAGTGACGTGCGACGCTCACTATGCGCGGGTTGATGATACTGATGCACACGAAATTTTGCTATGTGTTGGTACGGGATCTTTTCTGTCGGACAAAAATCGCATGAGCTTATCGGATTTTCATTTGCATGTGACCGATCCGGCGGAAATTATTGGACGTTGGGGTAAGGATTATCCGGATTTGATTGCTAATACGCGATTGATCGCCGATATTTGTAATACTGAATTCAAAATGGGCGAATATTTGATCCCGAAATTCCCCTGTCCGGACGGCGAGGATGAAAAAACGTATCTCGATAAGTTGGTGTATCGCGGTTTGGCGTGGCGTTATGGTGCGGCGCCGCAAAACAACGAGTTAACCATCGAACATGTCAAAAAACTTTTACCGGCGCATATTCTCGAACGTACGGAATATGAATTGTCGGTCGTCGATCGCATGGGTTTTAACGGCTACTTCTTGATCGTGCAGGATTTTATTAACTGGGGCAAACGACAGGGCATCGTTTTCGGACCAGGTCGCGGTTCAGCGGCGGGTTCGATTATCGCGTATGCGATTAGGATTACAGAACTCGATCCGTTGAAATACGATTTGCTGTTCGAGCGTTTTCTGAATCCGGATCGTATTTCCATGCCGGACGTCGACATCGATATCCAGGACACACGCCGCGGCGAGGTTGTTCAATACTGTACCGAAAAATACGGCGCGGCGCGCGTGTCGAACATTGCCACCTTTGGCACGATGGCGAGCCGCGCAGCGGTAAAAGACGTGGCACGCGTTTTGGAAGTGCCGTTTGACGAGGCCAACCGCCTTTCAAAATTAGTTCCTGAACCCAACCAAGGACATCACGTCCCGCTCGAAACGGCGATTAAAGTCGACCAGGATTTCAAGAATGAATACGAAACTAATCCGACGTCAAAACGCGTTATCGATTTCGCGATTCGTTTGGAAGGTACGATTCGCAGCCACGGCGTGCACGCCGCCGGTGTGGTGATTGCACCGGACGATTTGGTTAAATTCGTCCCGCTCGAAATGGCGCAAAAGGGCGTTGTCGCAACGCAATTTCCGATGGGTCCGGTCGAGGATCTCGGACTGCTCAAAATGGACTTTCTCGGATTATCGAACCTAACGATTATCAATAACGCGATTCGCATCATTCGCAAAGTTTATAAGAAGGAAATCGATTTATCAAACCTGCCGATGGACGATGAGGCGACCTATAAACTGTTCCAAAACGGCGAAACCACCGGCGTGTTCCAGTTTGAATCCGCGGGTATGAAACGTTATTTGAAGGAACTGAAGCCGACAGTTTTTGATGATATCGTTGCTATGGTGGCGTTGTATCGTCCTGGGCCAATGCAATTCATTGAATCGTTCATTCGGCGCAAACACGGCGAGGAAAAAATCACGTATCTGCATCCGAAAATGGAAAATTCGTTTCGCGACACATACGGTATTTTGATTTATCAGGAACAGTTCATGAATGTGTCAAAGGACATGTGCGGTTTCACGGGCGGTCAGGCGGATTACTTGCGCAAAGCTGTCGCCAAGAAAAAAGCCGACATGATGGCGAAGATTAAACCGGAATTTATCGATGGCGCGCTCAAACACAACCCCGACGTGACGCGCGATACCATGGAACTGTTTTGGTCGCAATTGGAAGAATTTGCGAATTACTGTTTCAATAAATCGCACGCAGCGTGTTATGCGTTAATTTCCTATTGGACAGCGTATTTGAAAGCGCATTACCCCGCGGCGTTCATGGCGGCGTTAATGACATCGGACGCGAGCAATACTGATCGCTTGACAATCGAAATCAGCGAATGCAACCGCATGGGCATCAATGTGTTGAATCCAGACGTCAACGAATCGTTCGTCGAATTCGCCATCGTGCCTGAAACCAACAACATTCGTTTCGGATTGAGTGCAGTTAAAGGCGTCGGCACAACCGCAATCGACGTCATCATGACCCAACGCGACATTTCCAAATTCGAATCCGTCGAAGATTTTGCGCGTCGTTGCAATGCGCAAACTTGCAATAAAAAAGTTTGGGAATCATTGATCAAATCCGGCGCATTTGATTCGTTTGCCTATACCGTCGAACCGGTTGGCTCCGACGATCCGCAAATCCGCAATGATCGTTCAGACCTAATATTCAATGTCGAAAACATCGTGGCATTCGCCCAAAAAGTCCAAAAAGAAGCCGCCAACGGTCAAGAGAATTTATTCGCGTTGCTCGGCGACGATACAGTACGCGGAGCGGAAACTCACCTCGAAATCGCACCATCGCCCGCGAAAGTTTCCGATAAAGAACAACTCGATTGGGAGAGGGAACTGCTCGGACTGTATATTTCGGCGCATCCGCTCGACAAATACGACGCTTATTTTCGTGAACAAACGCACAATATTTCAAAAATTAGTTCCGATCATGACGGCGCGCTAGCGATTATCGGCGGATTATTATCAAAAATGCGCACGATTATTACGCGTTCCGGCTCAAAAATGGCGTTTGCTGGCATCGAAAATAAAACCGGCGAAATCGAAGTTGTGATTTTCCCGAAAATCTACGAAACTTTAGCGGAGGGTTTGGATGTCGGCGCAGTAATCCAGGTAAGTGGTCGAATCAGCGGCAAAGATCGCGACGGCAACCGCATTCCCGACCCCTCAATCATCGTCGACACGATCAATATTATTAGTGATAAGGACATGGAAGACTATCGACCGAGTGGCATCGAAATGGGTGACATCGACATGAATGTAAAAAGTAAGTCCAGAAGATCCGGCGGCGGCAAATCATTCGGCAGTGCGCCGGCGAATCCCAGTCCCGAACCCGCGAAACCCAAACCCGCGCGTTCCGAACCCGTGGATTATGTTCCTATCGAACCCGACAAACCGAAAAAAATCTATGTCCAGATTAAAGATCCCAGCGATGGCGCGAAACTCGTCAAAATGAAACAAATTTTCAGCGACTTTCCTGGGCAAAACGAAGTCATCTTGGTCCTCGGCGACCGCAAAACCGACGCCATCCGCATGCCATTCACCGCCGCTCCCGTCGACGAACTAAGCACCAAAATCGCCGAAATCTATGGCGCAGAAGCGGTTGTAATAAAATAAATCTTTTTTCATTACTCTTGCATTAAACAAAACAATCCACAAGCTTGCCACCTTAACCCTCTCCTACTTTAACATATTTCATTTTCCACTTGACTTGTTTTTTTTGGGGGGTATAATTAACGTATAACAATAAAGGTTATGTATACATAAAGTATAACATACCGAGGAGGGGGTAACAAGACAGTGGCATTTTTAACAAAACTATCGGACCGGATTAAATATCCAAATAAATCCAGGCTCCTTAAAACCGCGTCCAAAACTTTGCTCGCGTTTTCGCTGGTTATTATTTCTATGCTCGCACTTTCTTCTATTTTAATGACCCTTGCTTATGCTGCCAATTCCACCTCCCACCAAGTCAAAATAAATGTCTATGATTCAACCAACCTGATCAATGTACTAGAAACCTGTGAAACTATCAAAACCGGCCAAACCCAAAACCACACTTACACAACAGGATCATACAATGCTATGGTGCAAGAATGCGAACAAGGACAGAATACATTGAGCTGTCTTAATAATGCCATACAAAGCAACGCTGACGCATCCGAATGCAATAATCCCGACGACGAAACCGAAGATATCGAGGACGCCATAAGACACTTCGTTCCCGCCGGGGTGGATTGCGCGACAAACCCGAACGCCCCAGGTTGTGGAACCTACGATCCCGATCCTGATCCTGATCCCGACGATCCAATCCCCGGCACCCCCACACCCACCGGCACCAGCAAACCCAACCCGCCCCGCACTGGAACCTTTGATCTCGATGTGTTCGGTAAAACCTACACCGTCTCGACTGTCCCATTCACACTGCTTACTATCGCAACGATTTCCACAATTGCCGGAATATGTCTACTAATCAAATATAAACGCACATATCGCGACGACGATAATGACACAACCCGCGATCACGAAGAAAACTACGGCACGGGCTATAACAGAGGCACATTCTATCAAGTTGCCTCCACGGCGAGCGTAATGGCGGTGTTTGCTATATTGGTATTTACCATTGCCCATATCGGCGCGGGACAAATCGTAAATATGAGCGACGAACCCGAACCGACGAACATCACACCCGCCAATGTTATCATCAACGTGGACAAAAAGTACGAAACCACAAACCCGATTGAAAAAACTGCAATCGTAACCACCACCGTTGCAACTACCAGCGAAACCGGTTACACGCTGAGTGCGAAACTGGACACCGACCAAGACACCACGGACGCACTCGCGGCAGGAATAACGGCGGGATTAAACACCAAAGAACTAGGTGCCGTCGCCGTTGAAATCTATAGCAGCGGTGACGACACAAGCCCAGACACCCACAACCACGACCTCGCCGTAACCATCCCATCGAACATCGCGAATGGGGCGTACATATTAACCATTACGTACGAGGCAGAGGATGGCGAAGAGGCGGAGCCAGAACCTAGTTACCTCAACCAAGTAGTTACAAACAATAACATCACCACCATGCAAACATTAACATCTGCATTATGTAATTCCGCGGATTATGACCACACCAACAATGGTGCGAATGCCAATAACACTGCAACCCTAACCGATACAAGAAACAGCCAACAATACATGATCCGAAAACTCGCCGACGGAAATTGTTGGATGGTGACGAATTTGAAACTCGGATCAACTTCGTCAACAACCCCATTAACCCCCGCCAACACCAACATAGCAAGTAATTGGTCGCTGCCAATAGTCGGCACTGCAACAACCTACGATTTTGACACACCTCGCGCCTACGGACCAGTCCCCGGCTCTACCAACAATATCGCGGACAGCACTTTCTACGGCTACCTCTACAACTGGTGCGCGGCAACTGCGGGCGGAACAGCAAGCGGTGGATCAAACACTTGTACTGGTGAATGGACGACACCAGCGAACGCTACTGGCGACATCTGCCCAGCCAATTGGCGACTCCCTAGCGCCTCATCTTATGAATTTTCATGGTTAAATGCCAAGATGAATAATCCTAGCGCATCATCACCATACGGATACAGCGCAGATCCTACCTATTATAATAACTGGCAATTTACCGGACCATTCCGAGGCGTCTTCTCTGGCTACCGCGACGGTTCGTCATGGCTCGTTCAGGGTTCGTACGGCTACTGGTGGTCGTCGTCGCGCTACTACAATGATGACCCGTACTTCACAAGCGGCTCGGTCCTAGGTTCGTCGAGTGTCAACCCAGACATTGACGGCAACGGTCGCAGCCACGGGTTTGCGGTGCGCTGTCTTCTAAATAACTAATCCCCACCGTCATTGCGAGGGCGTAGCCCGAAGCAATCTCGTTTCAAATTCGTGGTTAGATTGCTTCGCTCCGCTCGCAATGACAGTGGGTTTTGGATTCCTCGGTTACGCCCAGGATGACTATTGGTTTGAAAGAAATGCTCGTGCATTTTTCGTGGTCTGTTCGGCGATTTTTTCGACGGGGACGTTCATGAATTCGGCGAGAAACTCGGCGATTTCGCGGATGCGAGAGGGTTGGTTGGGTTTGCCGCGGAATGGTTTGGGTGACAGAAAGGGCGTGTCGGTTTCGAGGAGTATGCGATCGAGCGGGATGGCGCGGTACATTGCGGTTTGGTCGGGGTCTTTGTTAAATGTGATAATCCCATTGACGCCGATGAAAAAACCGTTGTTTAGGGCGCGGTTCAAATTGTCGCGAGTGTCGGTGAACGAATGCATCACACCGCGGATTTTCGGAAAGTTGGCGATGATCGACCAGAAATCGACGAATGCGGAATGAGAATTTTTTGCACCATCGCGGACATGAAAACTGACCGGTAAATTGTGGTCGCTTGCGATTTGCAGTTGACGTTCCAGCGCCTTAATTTGCACTTCGCGCGGTGAAAATTCGTAAAAGTAATCCAAACCAATTTCGCCGATACCTGCGAGTTTTGCGCACAAGACAGTCTTCTCGTGCAGAAAAGGACCTGAAATCTGCCCATTTTTTATTTTGCTAGGAAGACTGTCTTGCGCGCAATTAACCAAATTACTCAACACATCGTAATCCGCCTCGACCAAATCTTTGACTTCGTGGGGGTGGACGCCGATGGTGGCGGAGATTTTTACGCCGAATTTTTCGTCGAATTCGTTCGCGAATTGGATGGCGTCCTGTGATGATTTTATGTCCGTGCCGACGCAAAAAATTTCCGTGACGCCGGCGTTTGCCGCGTTTTTCAAAACTTCCACGCGATCGAGCGGGTAGTCGTCCTCGTGGATGTGGCAATGCGTGTCAACAAATTTCATTTTCGCCGCTCCCACATCGCGAGCAAACCGGCGAAATCATCGCGTGCGGACGTTTTTTCGAGCAGGTTCAAATCTTTTTTCAAACTATTAACTGCACCATTCAACAATTTAATTCGTTCAGTATCGTTCGCGTCGATGGCGTTTACTAATTCGTGCGCCCGGCTGCTGAATTTGTGGCGCAATTTAACGATTTCCAAATCGTGCATAAATCCGAACATCGAAATTCGCGCATCGTCGCCCGCGTCCAATTGACTCGCGATGATTTCGATTTCCGCCAATTTATCCGCCATTTCCGGCGTAATTTCGGTTTTTTGTCCCAATAAATGATACTTGATTTTCGCCAAAGTTTCGGTCAAATAAGTATCGGGCAAATTTTGCAAAATTGTCCGAAACGCGCGATGTTTGAACGCGAACGCAAAGATCTGATTTAGGAAAAATTGTTCATCGCGTTTAGAAAATTCGCGGCGCACATTTTTTGTGGGTTTTAGAATTTTTCGGGTTTGCTTAACATTATTGCCCGTTGTCAAATTCATTTTTTGCATCAAAACGGAGAGGGAAGCGCCGGTTAAATTGCTCAACTGTTTCAAATAAAATTCAATTTCCACCGCATCGCGCAGATTTTTTATTAGGTTCAGGGCTTTCGTTGTTAAGATTTTTTTGCCGTCGACGCTCGATAAATCCGCATCACCCGCATATTTTTTGATCACCCATTCGACCGCGGGAAGGGTGCTGTTTTTCATGATTTCGCGCCATTTTTCCGCACCGAATTTCGTGATGATTTCGTCGGGATCTTTGGCGATGTCGAACGAAATCACGGATAATTTCAGGTCGAGCGATTCCGCTAAAACAATGGCGCGTTCGGTCGCCACCACACCCGCGCGGTCGCCGTCGAAACATAAATTGATGTTGTGTGTTAAACGTCCTAAACTTTTCAAATGTTCGCGCGTTAATGCCGTGCCGGCGCATGCCACAACGTTTTTAACGTTCGCCTGGTGCGACGAAATGACGTCTAAATTTCCTTCGACCAAAACCGCAAAATCTTCCTGGCGAATGGCGCTTTTTGCGAAATTCAGACCGAAAACTTGTCGACCTTTATCATATAAAATTGTTCCGGGCGTGTTCAGATATTTTGGTTCGCCGTCGCCAATGATGCGTCCCGTGAATCCGACGATTTGACCTTGGCTGTCGCGCAATGGAATTGTCATGCGCGAACGAAACATCTCGCCGCCGCGCGCGCTGATTAAACCAGCTTCGCGAATCTCGTGATCAGAAAATTTTTTACCGAGCAAAACCGTGTGTAATTTGGAATCGTTCGGCGCGAAACCGATGCCCCATTCGATCACAGTTTCTTTCGTCAACCCGCGTTTTTTGAAAATGTATTCCATCGCCATTTGCGACCGCGTCATTTCGCGCATGAAATAATTAGTGGCAATTTGGTTGATTTCGAGCGCGCGATTTTTGCGCGCCGTCAAATCGCGTGGTGCGTTGTTATTATATAATGCCAAATCCACGCCGGCTTTGCGCGCCAATAGTTCCAATGCGCCGCGAAAATCCAAGCCCTCGATTTCCATCACAAATGCGAATATGTCGCCGCCTTTGTTTGACGAAAAATCGTGCCAAATGTCGCGATCCGGCGTCACAAAAAACGATGGTGTGCGTTCGTGGGTAAAGGGCGATAAACCGCGCCAATACCGTCCAGATCGTTTCAATTGGACATATTCGCCGATCACATCCTCAATGGCGAGTTTCGATCGCACCTCCTCTTTCGCGTCGTTCATACAACTATTTTAACACTTATCAGAGTATTCGGGTAGGTTTAATAAATCATCGATAGTTTCAACCTTGTCAAAAATCTCACGCGGCAGATCCATGCGCGAATTGACGCTCAGATTCGCGATCACATTTTTGATCTCGTCGATCGTCATTAACTGCACCGAAATTTTTTCGCCAGCATCCAGTTTTTGCGGTACTTCCTTAATAAAATCGGTCGCCAGAAAAGTGTAAATAAACCAGTCCATTTTAGCGACCGGTTGTTGTATATGAACCAATTTCCAGTTTTTGAATGTCATTCCGGATTCCTCCGTACATTCGCGTTTGGCGGCGTCGAGTTCAGTTTCGTCCTCGTGATCATGCCGTCCGCCCGGAATGCCGTAAAAATCATCGGTATCGGGTTGTTTCTGTTTCAGAATCACCATTTTGCCGTCCCTGACCGCCAAAACTGTCACAGTATCGTCGCGTTTTATCATTTCAAAGGTCGCGGTCGATCCGTCAAATAATTGTTGCGGCCATTGATAAACATCGAAAATTTCACCGTGAAAAACCCGGGCAGCATTCGCCGGAATCAATTTGGCATTTTTCATAACGATCGTTCGCATGGTTCTATTGTATCTGACCTTGTAAATCTTGTAAACTGATGTGCAGGTCCCCGCCCGCCGCCAATTCGCCGGTCAGCAGTTTTTGCGCCACGATATTTTCCACGGTTTTTTGAATGATGCGCCGCATCGGACGCGCGCCGAGACGCGGATCGTAACCGGCATCAACCAACGCGCGTTTGGCATCATCGTCCACCACGACCGAAACTTTTTGCAGCGCCAGGTTTTTGTTGATGCCTTTCAGAATTAAATCAACAACCTGCAACAATTCGTCCTTAGTCAGCGGGCGGAACACGACGATTTCGTCAAAACGGTTCAGGAATTCCGGTTTGAATTCGTGATCTTCGATCAATTTACTCTGGATTTTGTCGGCGAATTGTTCGATCTGCAAACCCTGATCAATATAGGCGCGAATTTGATCCGCACCAGCATTAGATGTCGCAATCACGATCGTATCGCGGAAACTAATTTCGCGGTTGTTGATGTCGCGCAAAATACCTTCGTCGAGAACCTGTAGCAACGTCGTCAAAACACTGTCGTGGGCTTTTTCGATCTCGTCCAACAACACCACCGAGAACGGATTTTTCTGAACCTGAGCACTCAACGAATTCGGATCGGTTGCGCCGTCGGCGATTAATCGCGCCACGTCCTCGGCGCGAACATATTCGTTGAGGTCGATACGCACCATGTGACCTTCGCCACCGAAATAAACTTCGGAAACGGATTTCGCCAGTTCGGTTTTACCCACACCGGTCGGTCCGAGGAACAAAAACGTGCCAATCGGACGATTTTCGTTCCTAACACCGGCGCGCGCCCGCCGCAGCGCCGACGACACCGCATTAACCGCGTTGGTTTGGTTAATCATGCGTTCATGAATCAAAGTTTCGAGATTCAGAAGTTTATCGCGTTCATCCGGATCGCCGCCGCTGCTGCTCACCGAACCGCCGACCTTAACACCTAAAGTTTTTTCAATAGTGGATCGCACGGATTGCGCCGTCACCAAACCATTTTCCGCATTTCCCGCGGAATTTTCGAGCAACTGAATCGATTTTTGCGGTTGCGCCACGTCGTTGATATAGCGCTCCGAAAGGCGGTAAGCCTCATTGAGCGCCTGGTACATAAAGGTCACGTTGCGTTGGAATTCGATGGCGATAATTTGATCCTCCAAAATCTTTTTGACATCATTTTCGCCCGGCGGCGCGACCTGAATCCGGTTTAGGGCAGACGACAGCGCCGGTTTCATCTGGGCGATTTGCAAAAATTTCTGTTCATTGAGCGCCAAAATAATCTTAATCGCTCCGCCCTCTAATATCGGTTGTAAAATTCCCGAAATATCGAGCGATCCGGTCGCATCCTCGAAAAACATTTCCGCATTATTGAAAAACAAAATGATATTTTTTGCCTTATAAGCTTCGTTAAATAACTGATTCATGAGCGGTTCAATTTGACCGCGCGCGCTCGCCGCCGAAATCAATGCCGCCGCATCGAGAGCAAAAACTTGATTGAAACGCAACCTTTCCGGAATTTTCGCACCCGCATCGAGCAATTGCTCCGCGAAATTATCAACAATCGTGGTTTTTCCCGAACCCGTCGGTCCAATCAGCGCCGCGTTGGCGCGTCCGTGCGATCCCAACGTATCAATGAGTTGCGCAACCGCATCCAAATGCGATTCCAAATGCATATTCACCGGATTGCCGCCGATGATTTTTTGCGACAGATTCACACCGAATCGTTGCAGCGTCGGCACATAACCGAACGACCAATCACGCGCAATCCCGCCAGTTTTTCGCGGCGCGCTGTGCTTTTCGATTAAGAGCGATAAATGCGCGAACCATTCCGCACCATGAACCATATCGTCAGTATCAATATGCAGCACGCTCAAAGTTTGCGCAATCGCGGGCTGCGTGCGAATTAACGCCGCCGTCAACGTCGCCGCCGAAATCGCATCGCCTTTGTCGATCAAACCGCCATGAATCCGCATCATTTCCGCCCAAACCACCGCCGTATCGGCAGGATCAGACGACGACAATTCCGGCAAATATTGCGCCGAAACACCAAAGCGCGCCGCGAAAAACCGCCCGCCATTAGTGCGCATCACCGCTATCGCCAAATCACGCGGCGACGGATTCGGCGGCAGCACGCCGAGCAAACTAACTTCTAAAATATCCGCCAAATCGGACGAATTCGGCACCGGCGGTAATTTACCTAAATCCTGTGTCAGCCAAATATGCAACATCAACGGCCACGCCGCGAACGTCAAAATCAACCAACCGAAGGGCGCGGACACGACCAGTAAAATAATCCCGAGCAGCCCAAACACAAAAACCCCTAAAATCGCCACGAAATCCAACATTTTGCCCACACTCGCGTTGAAACGAGCCTTGGTGGCACGCGACGCGTTGTAATCGAATCTCATATTAGCGTCCATGGCGTCCTCAGCGTCAGCATTAAAATTAACCCGATAGCCGGCATAAACAGCAAAATCGGCCAAATCACCAACCTAACTAAACTCAAAATCAGCACGAAAAACAACACGATGAGCCCAACAATAATCATAAAAGTCCGCACGAACGCGCCGATACAACGCGAAAACATACGATCGCCAAAAGCGCGCAATTGCGATCGAATGTCGTTGCCCTCGGCATCCGCCGAAATTTGGTGAAATGGTGAAAATAAAGTTTTGGCGAGCAGGGAAATCGAAAACATATCGTTGTATTTTGCGAGGGTGCTTTTAATACGTAAAATCTGCGCGCGCCAACCGTCGCCATACCACCATGAAAAGAAACCGATCAAAATCATCTAAAAATCCCGTTAATTAACATTACCTTAATATTTTAGCATAGAATAGGTAAAATGTCGCAAATAAAAAAGTGGAATCGGACCATTGCTCTCGCGCGACTATCGAAGGACGGCGAGAGAGTCAGTGACAAGCCCCGTGACGATCGCGTCGCTGGAAAAATATACTTGACACGAATACAAAAGTGTGCTATAATGGTAAGATGGAGCGAATTAGAAGCAAAAATACCCAGATGAGCGGTGACGAGGCCGACGCAGTATTGCGCCAGGCGCTCGGATCGAAAGCTCTTGATGATGCACTCGAACATGCTATGAGCCGCCAAGAACAGACGCGCCTCGTGGAGCAGGCCGATGATTATATGGAGCGTGTTGACGCCGAGGGGAAGTCAATTTTACCTTTTGCGGAGCGCCTTAACAGGTTTAATGCGGGTCGGAGGTTTACGGATTTGGCGCGCAGGATTGATGATGGGTCGATTTATGATGACATTATTATGCATGAGGCTTTTCTCCAATCGAATTTGGGTGAGGACATAGGACTTTTGGTACAGTTATTAGACAAAGTTGCGACCGACATGGATAGCACTATGAATTTAACCCAACCCGCGGCGCGAAAAATGTTGGAAACATTTCGAGCGAACGGTAATCCGGAAGTTGACATGGAAAATCCGGAGTTAAATATCACGCTGGAGGGATCATATAATCCCAATTTTGAGGAAGTAGCGGCGGCAGATTTGGCGGAATTTCTCGAAGATGTTGGTCCGGACAATGTCCAACGCATATTGGAAGCCACAGAAAATCAAACAATTATCGAAGATTTACTGCTGACGCGGGCCGCGGTGGAGGTTTCTGATAATGTGTTTACCTATTCATATAAACCGTTTTACATGTTGGATTGGGAAAAATCCCGCATGGGGGCATTGCTCGGCGACAGCCATGAAGATCGAAAAAAGGCGGTTGAGGAACTGATTAAGAAAATCGGACACATTAAAAAACATAAAACTTCGTCCGGTGAGAAATTACAGACGATGCTGGCACAGGCGGAAGAAGTTTTGCGGGCGGCGATGCAAGATACTGATACTGCGTACGCCAGGCTCGATGCGTTGCGGGCGAAAAAGGTTGAATTTGAGGCGCAGTTGCAGACGGAAGTCGAAAGACAAAATGCCGAAAAAGCCAAAGTTCAAGAGAGAGAGAGATTTTTGGGCGGTGTTAATCGGGCGGCGGCGATTGAGGAACTCGAGGATTTTTACGAAATCGACGAGGTCGCGAGTTATAGTGCGGATACTGAACCAGGTGCGGGCAGAAGACATCGCAACAAGCGTCGCGATGGTCGCAAAATTATCAATTCCGTGGCGAACGAAATTCGCATAACGCGGGCAGAGGCGAAAACTTATCGTGAGGAACTGCTGGCGATGGGTTATGATGAAGAAGATATTGATATGAAGAAATTGGCGTTATTGGTTCGATTGCGGTCGGAATTGGGCGGCAAAATCTATAATTCGTCATCAGAAAAAAGCCGTGGTTATTTGGTGTGGGTATCTGAATATCAGGGTCAAGCTTGCGCTGTGGCGGAATTGCCGGTTTACGGTACGGCAACGCGAATTTGGGCGGGTGCGGACGGTGATCGATGGCAACAGATTCTGCATGGCGGTAATTTGAACGAAATGGATTCGCATCAGGTAATTCACTCGCACGAACGCCATGCGGAGGGCAGCAGCGTATACACCGCGGAAGACAACGAAAGACACATCAAAAAAGTTGGACGACGCATTGATGAACTCGCGATGGGCAAGAAGGTTGTTGAGATTGATTCTGAAACAGACGATTAAAATTTCGTTTTTAACGCTAATTTAACGCGTTCCGCCGTCGGTTTGTCGCGTGGCACATCCGCCAGGACGGCGGTGGCATCCGCTAAGCCAAATCCTAACGCCATGAGGGCGTCCAACGCCTCGTCGCCGGCGAAATTTTGCATCGCGCCCGTTTCAGCGTCGCGGGTCGGGACATAGGTCGCGGCGCCGACTTTGTCGCGCAAATCCACCGTGATGCGCTCGGCGGTTTTTTTGCCAACGCCGTTCGCGCGGGCGATAAATGCCGAGTCAGCACTGGCAATCGCCGAACGAACTGTTTCGGAATTGCCTAAACTCAAAATCGCCAGTGCCGCTTTCGGACCGACACCCTGTACCGTGATCAACATTTCAAACAAACGTTTAGCGGCGAGTGTTGAAAATCCAAACAAATCCTCGGATTGTTCACGCACATGATGGTAAGTGTAAAACTTGACCTCTGTATCCAAATATGCTCGCTCGTAATCCGTCGCCGGCACCGCGATTTCATAACCAATCCCATGCACATCAACCACCACCACCCCCGGCGACTTTTCAACCACCTTTCCCGAAACAAATGCGATCATACTCATGCAACCATTGTAGCACGAATCGAAACTTTCCCGTTATTTCCCTTGTCATCCCCGCGACTCGAACACAGTTCGACAGTTCGAGGGTGAGCGTCAGCGAACGCAACGCTGGGAACCCCATTCATTTTTCCTGCATCAAGGACCCTGCATTCCTGCATCATCCTGCATCAAAGACTGTCTTTGATGCGCTTCTCTGTCTTTGATGCGCTTCTGCGCGATTGTATGTGACTGCGCGAAAGGAGGGCTGTTTTATTCATCCGGTTCGATGTCGATAACTTTTTCGATTTCGTCGGGATCGTAATCTTCTAAAAATTTTAGGTAGGCGTCGAAATTGGGGAATAGTTGCAAAACTTTGCGCGGGTTGATCCAATTCGCGTGGCGTTTGCCGGAATAGAAATCCAGGCTGGTTTGGGTCGAATTGCGCCAATTGCGCGGATTCAAATGAATGTAACGCGAAATATGGTAAAGATGCGCCTCATCAACAATGCGTTTCGCGAGGTAGCGACTCTGGAAAACCGGACCGACGCGCTTGTGCTCCTTGTTAAAATATTTGCTGTAACTCGTCATCAGCGACCGCATAAACTGTTCCAATGCGTGATCATCTTCGCCCTGATAAATCAGCAGATGGAAATGGTTTGGCATAAGGGCGTAGGTCAGGAGTTCAATTCGCTTGTAATAATTAGGATACGTGCGTCGCTCCGGATCTCGGGCGGGTTCTTCCGACAGATACCGCTTGAATAAACTAATAAAGACATCGTAATCTTTGTTGTTTAGGAATATCGGCTCTTTGTTCACCCCGCGCGAATAAACGTGATAATATGATTCGGGCGCATATTCCTTATATTGTTTGTAAATCGCAGTCGTCATAACTATATTGTATCACACATTCCGCTCTGCATCAAAGACAGTCTTTGATGCAGGACTTTTGGTTTTAGTCACTTTGTGGTTTGTCGATTTGTAAGGGTTCGATGGAGGGGTTGCCGCCGGTGATGCGGACGACGTCTTTGTCGACTTTGGCGAATTCGCGGTGGGCGGCGTTGAAGTGGTTGACGGTGGTGCCGAGCGATCCGCCGAGTTTTTGCATGTATTCTTCGTACCTGGCGATGTGCTGGCCCAACTGACCGACGCGGGTTTGGATTTCTTTGGCTTGTTCCTCGATTTGCAAACTGCGTAAACCTTGCATCACGGTTTGCAGGTATGCGAGCAAGGTGGTCGGCGAAACGATGATGACTTTCTTGTCATTAAACGCGTAATCGATCAGGTTGCGCGACGAACCGCCCTGACCAACGTCGTTGACGATGGCGTCGTAATATAACGCCTCGGACGGGATGAACATAAATGCGAAATCCATGGTGTTTTCGGTCGGACGGATATATTTCGCGGTTTCGTCGATGCGGTTTTTGAGATCGCGTTTTAATTCAGCGTTCAATTTTTCGCGTTCAGTTTTGTTTGGCGCTTCGATCATGCGGTTGTAATTTTCCAAACTGAATTTCGAATCAATCGGCAGGATTTTTTTGTCTTTCAAAAAGACCACCGCGTCGACCGCGTCGCCGTTTTTGAAATGATATTGCTTGTCCCAAACGCCGGGCGGCAAAACGTTCCCCAATACATTTTCCAAATAATATTCGCCCAAACCGCCGCGTTGTTTGGCGTTGGTCAACACATTTTGAATGGTTTTTAATTCCTCTGCGACATCGACCACGCGTTTGTTGGTTTCGTCGAGTTTGGTCAACCGCGTCGAAATTTCCGCCACGATTTTCGACGAATTATGCAGCTGCGCCGTCATGGAAGTTTGGGTTTTATCCAATTTCTCATCAAAAGTTTCGCGCAGATTTTCCGACAATGCATTCAAATCGCGCCGTAAATTCGCGAGGTCGTTTTGCAAAAATTTCCCCGCATCAGAATCAGTTTTTGTCGGTTTTTTGAGCAGCAACACCACGATGCCAACCAACGCGATGAGCAAGCCTACAGCGATCAAGACTTCGAAAGTATCCATACTAAATATTGTAACACGAAATGTGAATTTAAGCACTTGCATAATAAATAAAAACCACTATAATTGAATATAGTGGAATATAGAAAGGGTGTTCAATGAAGATAAGACTCAATAGAAAAGAAACAATCAGTGCGCTAACATGTTTGATCCTGTTGGCGGTTATCGCGTGTGTGTGGATATTTAACAAAGATTCGTCGACGGCAGCAAATTTCTTGTGGGGAAATCCGGCGGCGGATGTAAGTGAAGGATTTTTCACTGGCAGCACTTGGGTTGAGGGAACTAGCGCTCTAGGCTATGTTGCGCCATATTATTACTTTACTAATGGCGTTGCCCCGATTGCACCACCGAGCAAAAGCGATTTTATTGCAAAGATGGATCAGTTAAAAAATTCGGGTGACACACACCAAGTCACTTCTTTTAGCTATTTGGTATGTGCATTGGCGGGGAAAATACCTGGCAATGTGTCGGGACCGCGAACTAGTTCGAACTCATATCTATGTAGCGACGGGGTATCCGCTACCACGTGGTGGTCAACTATACAGGCGTACATTAACAGTAGTCTCACGACCATAACCCTAGATAGTAGCCATCACGACTATGCTTACACTACCGTGTATGATACTAACCTCACACACGATATTCACTGGAAAAAATGTTACATAGCTGGCGTACAAAGTGGGGTAGTGTGTTCAACTGATAACAACACTGGTTTACCTATTATCGTCGATGCTCTCGTGTTTAGCTATGATGGTACCGAAATCTTTCGTATTGATTCGCTTTGCGCCAATCCGATCGCTATGGGCAATCCGCCGTCGGGTTTCCCCGCGGAATTGCAATTCCAACCCGTTGCCACCTCGCAAATGCAGAGCAGCCAGGTGTTTAATGCCGACGGTGGAGAAGTCATTGACCGCATTTACGCTAACGTTGCGGATTCCAATAGCCCGTGGTTGAAGGATGGCAGCAACAATTATCTGGTTGTGCAGTTCCATGTGGATTTGTACGGTCCATACTTCACGCAAGGATCGGAATCGAGTAATGCGTCCAATGTCGCGCCTACCCTCGATCCGTCCAAAAAAATTGGATCTGGCGTCGATGTCATGTTTGGCGGGACTACCACCGATCCAACCGGCACTTATCAGGACATAGCGTTGACTGGAATCACCAAAGCCGGCTATTATTATGCCGTGATCAGTATGGTTAAGAGCAGCCAGTCCGCCGGCACGCAGGATGTTGTGCTCGACAACTTTTACTCGCATACTTGGATCAACACGGAAATCGCGACTGTGCGGGCGCGGTTCGGGGTGACATCGTCGACCGGTTCGAATCAGTATGTCGCGCCGGGTACGGTGGTTGATACTTTGACGGTTCATGCGTATAATTCCAACGGCACGACGATAAACGACGCCGCTTGGCCACTCACATCGAACGGCACTTCTGTCCCGATAAGGTTTTGTGTGGCGGCATACGGTCCGTTCCAGCAACCGCAAGCGACCAATCAATCGTCCATTCCGGTTGGCGCGCAACTCGCACCCGGTTCGACGACGACTAACAACTGTCATGACATCGCCGGACCGACCGATAGCACGAACAATCAATTCACGTTCAACACTAATACTTGGGCGCCGGGATACTATTATTTCGTTACCACCATGGTCAAGAGTGCTCAAACTGCGTCAGCTCAACCGTTCATCATCGGCGACTATCAATCAGCATTCAACCCGAGCACCGAACAAGAGTGGGTGTACATCAAATTCCAACCTGTTATATGGTCGCAGGCATTATGCGCCGGACGATCGGGTTGCACATCGAACGGATCGGTGATCGTGGATAAAAACAGTGGCGGCACATACAACATTAGCGACCGCATTTACGTCGCCGCCGCCAACGGCAGTTGGATCGAGAATGCCGATTATTGGCCCAAGGACGGCAGCGGAAATTACATCCCCGCCACCGCCAAAGCTTATCTCTATGGTCCGTTTTATAACACCGAAACGCGCGTCCCAGTGGCGCCCGCCAAGGGTTCGACGACCTCGACCGTCCCGTCCTATTCCGGCATGAATCCGGTTGCCGAGGCGGATCTGACGATCAGCAACGGTCCGAACGGCGGGAACTACTACACGGTGAATTTCTATCGTTACGGCGGTGTTTCGTCGGAAACGAATCTGAATTTGGGACCTGGATTCTATTACGCCGTCGTCTCGATCAACAGCAGCACCCAAACCGCCCCGATGAATAATTTGATCAGCAATTTCTATTCGGCGTGGGGCGATCCAAACGAAATGTTTTCGTTAACGTGGAATCCGGAAGTTGACACGGAAGTGGTATCGCATACCGCGAATGTTGGCGACACGGTGTCGGATCGCATTACGATTTCCGGTTTTCCGAACGCCGGCAGTTCGACGCACGATGTCAAGGATAGTCCGCAGATAACGCACGGGTCGTACACGAATGCCGGAAATTCTGCGCTAAATGATGTCGGGACATTCAAACTGACATTGTTCGGACCGTACGATCACGTTCCAGTCAGCGGTGATTGCCGCCCAACCGATCCGATCGTGCACACATGGAACAATTTGCCAGCGGCGAATACATCTACGTTGTTAGTTCCTGGCACGTCATACGCATCCTATACCTTCACCGAAGCCGGCTATTATGTTTACTATGCGGAATTCACTGGCGATATGCGCGCGACGCCGTTCCATTCCGATTGCGCGGATTTGTCGGAACAGATTCAGGTTTTGTACGTTCCTCATCCGACACTGCAGACCCAGATTCACAGCACTAAACCCAAAGCGCCGACCGTTATCACGGACACGGTTTTGATCACAGGTGATGATCCTGAACCGAATAGTCACGTCAAACTCACGCTGTATCGCGCGGTTGGCGTTGACGCTGATCCGGAAGCGGACGTCAAATTATGCACCGTCAACATGACGGTCAGCGCCACCGGCATGTTCACCACGAATTTGGGAACGGACGGCACGCCGGCGAACGGTACAGGGAAGTGTTTTGCGGCGCGCGCCGGTTACTATTATTGGTTGGAGGAATTTACTAATCCTGATGATGAACCGTATCAGGAACCGCACACCGACGGACCGGGTCCGAACGAAGATATGATTCTCGATGAGGACGATCCCAGTGTCAGCACCAGCGCCGATGCGACCGCGTTGGTTGGTGCGCCGTTCAAGGATGTCGCCACTGTCACTTTGCCCGCCGGTTCGGATCGCCACTACAATTTAATCTTCCGCGCCTATGGACCACAGATCGCCGACGGCAGCGATCCGGTGTGCGAGAGCAGCAACCTGCTGTTCACCTCGAACAGTATTCCGGTCAACGCGAGCGGCAATTACACATCGAATACCACGACCGCGCCCACGCCGGGGAATGTTTACTGGATCGAAAGTTTAGTTGATCGCGACACGGGTCAGGAAGTCGCCAGCGGCGAGTGCGGTCGCCAAGGTGAAATCACCATCATCACCAAACCCGACGAACCCGAAGAACCACCCACCGGATCCGCCAATGTCATCCGCGACACCATCGCCATCGTCGTCCTCGGCGTCAGCTCATCACTCGCCCTCTGGAAATTAACCTCCAAACGCAAAAAAGTCACAGCCGAGAAATAATCAAGCTCCGAATTCCGCCGGTTCTGCTGAAAGACTGTCTTCCAGCAGTTTAGTTTTTATGCGCTGGTTTTTTTCTCGGGTGGTCGGGGCGGGATGTAGTAGTCGTGGTTGGGGTCGTTGGTGCCGACTTTGAAGTAGCCAACGGTGTCGCCGGCGTGCATGCCTCTGATGCCGTGGGCTGAGCCGACGCGGTTGATGTTCACGGAGACTTCGCCGCGGTGATTCGGGGTGATGCCCGCGTTGATTCCGACATAGGCTTCGGAAGTGCCGGCATCTTTGACGTGACGGTGCGTGATGACGCCCGCGTTGTCTTCTAATGCGTGCAAGATGCCAGTTTTTGTGCCAGTTTTCGCGTTTTCGTCCAAGAAATTTTCGAGCGTCATGCTCACGATCCGCCCCACGGCGAGCCTGCCATTTAACAATCCGATTTCAGCGGTTCGCGCCGCTTCGATCAAATGTTCCGGTTGCTGACTGTCGGTCATAGCGTCGATAATCGATTGACGAACCTGCTGTTCGTTGAAATGACGAATATGCTGTTCGTCGCAACTCTGCGGGGAAAATTCCTTGCTCATGTTGCCATCTTATCATATTAACGCGAAAAACGCAATCTTGCGTCAAGACCGTCTTGACGCAAAGTGTGGGAGAAATGAAAGATGTTGCGCTTCGCGGGCTAATCTGATACAATGAAAGCATAAATTAAATAACAAGGAGGGAATTATAGCAACTAAAATAGCAATTAACGGTTTTGGGCGAATCGGGCGCAATGCGTTCAAGATTGCGTTGAACCGTGACGACGTCGAAATTGTGGCGTTGAATGATTTGACGGACACGAAAACGCTGGCGCATCTTCTGAAATACGATTCAACATTCGGGACGTATGATCAGGATGTTTCGTACGACGACGAAAATGTCATCGTCAATGGTAAAAAATATCGCGTTTTGTCGGTCAAAGATCCGGCGCAATTGCCGTGGGCGGATTTGGGCGTCGATGTCGTGATCGAATCGACCGGTTTGTTCACTGACGCCGACAAAGCCCGCGCGCATATCACCGCGGGTGCAAAGAAAGTCGTCGTTTCGGCGGCGGTCAAGGGCGACTCGACCATGATCGTGTTGGGCGTCAATGATGATAAAATTGCGACAGCGGGCGAAATCATTTCCAACGCATCGTGCACCACGAACTGTATCGCGCCGGTGATGTCGATTTTGGAACGCCATTTTGGCGTCGCCAAAGCCATGATGACCACCACGCACTCGTACACTTCGGATCAGCGTTTGTTGGACGCACCGCACAAGGACCTGCGCCGCACGCGCACCGCTTGCACGAGCATCATTCCAACCTCGACCAACGCGTCGCAAGCCGCTGCGCAAGTCGTGCCCGCTCTCGATGGCAAGTTCGTCGGTTTGTCGCTACGCGTGCCGACCCCGTGCGTATCGATCGCGGACATTGTCGCGGTTCTGAAACGCAATGTAACGAAAGAAGAAATCAACGAAACGTTGAAAGCCGCCGCGAAAGATCCTTATTATCAGGGAATCCTGGCGGTCACAGAGGACGAATTGGTGTCGAGCGATTTCCTCGGCAATTCGCATTCGTCGATTGTCGACCTGAATCTGACCGATGTTGTGGATGGTGATTTAGTCAAGGTCGTGGCATGGTACGACAACGAATGGGGCTATTCCAACCGCTTGGTCGAACTAACCGCTGATGTAGCGAAAACGTTAGGAGTATAATTTGATGAAAGTTTATCTCGGCGCGGATCATCAAGGCTGGCACTTGAAAAATAAAGTTGCCGCCTATCTCGCGAAACGCGGTTACGATGTCGAGGACGTCGGCGGCAAAGAGTTAGATCCAGGCGACGACTTTCCGCAATTCGCTCAGGCGGCTGCCCTCAAATTGATTGACGAAGAAGACGACAGCGACAAGGCGATTTTGCTGTGCGGCGGAGGACAGGGCATGGCGATGGCTGCCAATCGTTTCCGCGGTGTGCGGGCGATCGTGGCGTTTTCCGCGGAAGATGCGCGCTATGGCCGCAGCGACAACGACGCCAACGTCCTGACGCTGCCGGCGCGAATTTTGGAACAGGAAGACGACATCGTTTGGCAGGATATCGTTTTCACGTTTTTGAACACCGAATTTTCCGGTGCGGCGCGCTATATTCGCCGCAATAAAGAACTCGATGAGTTAGCATAAATTTTAATTAAAGGAGAAAAATGGATCAAGATTCTAATAACCCAATCGAACCGGGTACGCCGGCGGCCTATCCGGATTTGAGCGCACCGATGATAGACGCGCAACCTGAAACGGTTTACACTGACCCAGTGTCGCAGGATATGCCCGCGACGGATCAAATACCCGTGATGGATCAATCGCTCGTGTCAGAAGCGCCGGTCATGCCGGATGCGCCAGTTATGTCGGACGCTCCGATTATGCCGCAGCCCGAACAAGCCGCACCAGAGATGTTCCCAGGTGCCGCCGCGCCCTTTGCGATGCCGCAATCGCCGCAACCGATCAGCGATGTTTTGTCGCAAACCCCGCCGACCGATGTTACTCAACCTGTACAACCTGTACAAGTTGTACAACCCGGCACATTCGCGACGCCGCCGCAAGGTCCCGCGAATCCTGGCGCGACGCTTAACATGCCGGCTGGCAAACCTAATAAAAACATGTTTATCGCCATCGCCGCGGGTGTTGGCGCGCTGTTGATTACGGGGATCATCATCCTGATCGTCACACTCGTGGGCGGCGGTGGAAAAATTAACAGCATGAGCGAGTTCATCGATGCCATGAAAAACATGAAAGCGGTAAACTGCAACATGACGTTTACAGGCATGGAAGGGATAATGTCGATGATCGACGGTCAAACGATCACAATTCAGACGGACGATGGTTGGAACAAGGTTCACATGGCGGTGCCGAGCATGATGAACATGAACGTAGTCGCGATTAAAGAAGGCGATAAATACACCGAGTATGTGTGGGGTGCTGGTCAAGGTCAAAAATCCACCATGAGTCTGTCTGAACTTCAATCGAGTACTGGCAATATGGCGAATGAAGAGCAGTTGCAAAAGTACATGGACAAAATTAAACTCGACTGTAAACCCAATAACCAAGCCGATTTTTCAATTCCATCAGATATCAATTTCAAGGAACAACCAAAATCGAAGTACGAACCCTAGCTTGCTGTGTAAGACAAAAGTTTGCAATTGTCTTACAATAGTGATAAACTATTAGTATTATGACAAGTATTACAATTAGAACGGATGAGCGGATCAAGAATATTTTAGAGCGTAAGGCTGAATTGAACGGTTTAACATTGTCTGGGTATTTGAATTTAATGATCAGGCATAATATCGTTGACGACGACGATATCGACTTCATCGACGAAAAGCACATGAGATATTATGTTGCTGAGGCGGACAAGGTTATGCGCAATCCGAATACAAAATGGCACGATGCCAGGGAAGTTTTGGCGGAACTGGATAAAAAATATGGGTTATCAAATTGAATTTTCTGGCGTTTCGCGGAATGATCTAGTGCAAGTTTACGCTTATTATGACGGGACATCATATCTGACGGATTTTAGGATTCAATTAAACAAACTAGTCGATCGGTTGAGTGTTTTTCCAAGATCTGGGCAGGAATATCTCCATTATCGTAAAGCCATTATCTTAAAGAGATATTTGGTTTTGTATCAAATTAAGAAGAGAACAGTTTTAATCGCTCGGATTTTCGACGGGCGGACGGATTATCGGGTTTAGTTTTGAAACTTTGTGATGTCGTTCACGCGGGCGGCGAAGTAGGGTTGGGGCTTGCTGGTTTCGCGCAGGAAGATAGCGAAGGTGTCGTCGAGGTAGAAGTAGCGATGTTCGGGTTGTTTCGGCTCTGGTATTGCGGCTAACTTGTCTATCACATCAATCACCGCTTCGCTCTTGATCTCGCCGCCCTTTTCGTTGATCTTGAATTGAACGGTTTGAATGGCGGCCTTGATTTCGCCGTATCCTTTGATGGTGGGGAATTTACGATCGACTAGTTCATCATATTTCTTCTTTTCTTTCATTGTGAGATTCGGCGCCTTGAAATCGTCGATGTAATCGTCGGAATTTTGAAATCCGCGGCTGCCTTTATAGGCGTCTTTTTTAGCGTTCATCTTCTCGTAAATTTCATTGAAAGTTTTGCCCTCGGGATTTTTGACGAAGATTACTTCGTCGCGGTCTTTGGTGTTGATTTGAATGGCAAAATCGTCTTTTGAGTTATAGTAAAGGACGTCGAATTGCTGGTAGGCTCCGCTATCCACGCCTTTCGTGCCGAAAAACGCGACGTTTTCATGACTGTCGAATTTTTGCTTGTCGAGTTTCGCGAGCTCGTATTGATACTCGAAATTGCGCCTTAACATGGCATAGAATAGGTATCGATCGACATCTGGATTATTCGGATCATTGACGCCGTCATCGGACCAATCGAGGTCGTCTAAAACGTCGCTGGTTTCGTTAAATTTTTCTTTGATACCCCGTTCGATTTCAGCTTTTAACTTCAAAGTTTTTAGACCATAGGTTTTGTAATAATAATCGTCCGACAACATGGTGGATTTGAAAGTTTCTTTGTTTAGATTATCAACCATAGCGGGGTTGCCATCGAAAAACGCGACATCGCCACCGACGATTTCCTTTTTCATATCGTTCCAAACCATTTGAAAAGTGCCGCACCAAGTGCTGTCGGCGGTAATTTCGTCGAGCATGGTCGGGACGGTGGTGATGCCAGCGGTTTCTTTCAGTGTCGTTTTGTTTGCGGGTGTTTCAGGATCTGGATTATTTTTTGATAAATAATAATACGTTGCGAACACGCTCGATGCGAGCAGTAGGGGAACTAGTATGAGCAGGATCAGCCACTTTTTCGATTTTTTGCCAACATTCGGCTTCGTTGGCGGCGTTGTCAATTCCGGCGGATTGATCCCCGAAGGCGTAGAGCCGATCGGCGCTACTGGAAAATTATTATCGTCCATACTTCTGATTATAACAAAACACTAGCGGGACGGCAATGCTTTATGTAGCTGCGAATCACGAAATTGCTACCCTCTGTCATTTCGAGTGGAGCGCAGCGGAATCGAGAAATCTTTATTAAATGACGACGATAAGATCCTTCGGCTTCGCTCGGGATGACAAGGTAATTCTATCTATATAATCTTCGCGTTCAATTTTTGTTCGGCGTCGGTGGCGATTTGGTCGATAATTTCGCCGACGAATTTGGTGTCGATGGTTTGGTTGTGGTCGTAGATTTCGATGCGCAGGGTGACGTTTTTCGTGTCGTCGTCGGGGGCATAAATATCAACCGGCGTGATTTGCCAAACGAAGTTGGCGGGTAGTTGGTTCAAGTTTTCGCGCAATAGGTTTTCGATGTCGGCGAATTTTGTGGCGGTCGGAACCTGGAAGCAAATATCGCGCGTCGTGCCGGGGAATTTCGGGAGAGGTTTGTATGCGATGTGGTCGGGCACAAATTGCGCCAGCGGATTTAGACCCAGCTCAAAGACGGCGGTGCCTTGCGGTAATTTTAATTCATGTAAAACCGAAGCGCGGATTTCGCCGATGACGCCGACCTGGGTGTCGCCGACGAACACGAAAGCGCTGTGTTTTGGTTCGAGATAATTTTCGTGGCGGGGGAGTTTTTCGATCGCACGAAACGCGAATTCAACACCCAATTTTTCGCCTAACTTGACCAAATAATTTTTCGCGTCGTAAAAATCAACATTGGTATTTTTATCCGCGATTACGAATGCTAAATTATCGTATTGTTTCGGCACATTTTCATCCGTTAAACCGAGTTCTTTGCGAAAAATTTGATTGATTTCAAACAACGCGAATTTGTCGTAACCGGCGCGCAAATTTTCGTAAGTTTTGACGAGCAGATTCGGCACAATTTGCTGGCGAATGTATTGCAGTTCCGGCGAAATCGAATTCGCAAGTTTATATGAATTTTCCTGATCTTGCCCGACTTTTTTGAGCAAATCGCCGCTCACGAACGTGTAAGTCAAAACCTCGTTCGCGCCCGCTGCGTCCAAAAATTCGCGGATTTTATCTTTCAAAGTCATGAATTTATTTGATTCGACCATCGTGAATTCGCGCGTCGGCAATTTCAACGGGAGAGTTTCGTAACCGTTCACGCGACCGATTTCCTCAATTACGTCCTCTGGAATGTTAATGTCGGTGCGCCAGAATGGGGCTTGGATTTTGAACTCCGTCGCAACGAAATCCTCACGCCGCTCCTCGCGCCCGTCGTTACGGGGCTCGTCACTGACTCTCTCGTCGTCCTTCGATAGTCGCGCGAGGATTTGTTGTGACTTCGTGTTAATATTAAATTGCAAATTTCGTAAAGTTTTTTCGATTTGTTCGGGTGAGTAATCGCTGCCGAGCAGATTATTTATTTCCGCATCGGAAATTTCAAGCACTGGATTTTCAGTTTTGAGCGCGTAGTTATCAATGATATCGCCGGCGGCTGTCGCACCCGTGTATTTCATGAAGTTGTTGATTGCCTGGACCAATACTGGGTGGGTCAGGTCGGCGGGTTGACCTTTGGTGAAGCGAGTGATGGCTTCGCTGAAAATGCCGTGTCGGAATTGGGTGGTGCGCAGGTTGTATAAATTAAATGTGGCGGATTCGAGCAAAATGTTCGTTGTCGAATCGTCAATTTCAGTCGCCGCGCCGCCCATTGCACCCGCAAGCGCGATTGGTACGGATTTTTTCTCGTCGCCGGCGCAAACCACGATGTCGGCGGGATCGAGTTCGATTTCTTTATCGCCGAGCAACAACATTTTTTCGCCGAGATTAGCGGCGCGAACGATGATGTCGGGTTTGCCGGTTGGCGAAACTTTGATTAATTTGTCGTAGTCGAAAGCGTGTAGCGGTTGTCCGGTCTGTAACATCAGAAAATTCGTAATGTCGACCGCCGCAGAGATCGAACGCATGCCGGATCGTATCAAAAAGGTGCGCAATACTGCGTCGAACGGCTTGGTTTGATCGACATCCGACAACACCACGCATTCGTATCGCGGGCAGAGTCTTGGGTCGGGAAGTTTAACGGTCGGGGTAATTAAGTTGTCACAGACCGCTCCGCCCCAACTACTTTCGCGCACCACTCCCTCGCGCCCGTCGTTACGGGGCTCGGTCATTGCCGCTGCGCTCGTAAGCGCAGAGCCTGCGCGAGAAGCAGTTGCGGCTTCGCTAGCAGATTCTGCGTCGAACCACTCCGGCGCATGAAAATCTGATTCTAAAATCGCGGCGACCTCGCGGGCGAAACCAATGATGCCGAAACAGTCCGGTCGGTGGGTCAATGATTTATTTTCGACTTCTAAAACATAATCGTCGAGTTCGTAAATTTTTGCGAAATCGTCGCCGGGTTTGGCGATTGATGGGTCAATTTCGATGATTGCCAAATGCTCTTCGTCGGGAAAAATTTCGTCCGTGCCGGCGAGCATGCCGTGACTCGTGTGACCGAAAACTTTGCGCGATCCCATAACGAATGGTTCTTCGCTTCCGATCGACATCGGTACGGTTTTGCCTGGCGCTAACCATACCGTTAATAATCCCTCGCGACAATTCGGCGCGCCACAGACTACTTGGACGAAACCGTCAGCGTCTCGTTCGATACCTTTCACGACACCGCCGTCATCGATTAAATTCAAGGTTAATTTATCCGAACCGGCGATTTTCTCGCACTTTTTAACCTCGACGATTGGCAGGTCAACGTAGCGTTCCGCCAAATTTTCGACTCCCTCAATCTCGACCAACCGCGCCCCGATTTTTTGTTTCAATTCATCGATTGAAATATTGATGTCGACATATTTTTTTAACCAATTTAGACTGATTTTCATACCCAAATACCTCCTAATCCTATGATTTTCAAAATGATTCTGTCCCAAAAACTTCTTCTTGCGTCGATACACTTTTCGCACGCGCTTCCATTTATTGCGCACGATGCTGGTTTGGCGCAATCGTCGCCAAACGGCAAAAACGACAAAACAATCAACACCACAACAACACATGCGCCAACTATAATCGGAACTAATTTATTTGATTTTATTTTCATTTCTTTTCCTTTCTTACTGCAACATAAAAATGCGCTTTACCTGGTTCAACTTCGTTGTCACGATTAGTTTCGATGATTGAAAAACCTGCGTCATGTGCAACTTTCAAAATTTCGTCGGATTGGTAGTAATTGAAATAGCGTTTTGCGCCCAGACCATTGTCGACAAACTCCTCGCCGTCGCCGGTTTTGATACTAAACACGAACACCCCCCCCCAATTTAGCGCGCCATAGATTTTTTTGACTGCTGCGATCACTTCGGGTTTAGTGAGATGCAGTAGCACAGCAATCGCCAAAATAAAATCATATTTTTTCGCAAAATCATCAGTGATCAAATTAAATTTCGTCGCCACATGCCCGCGTGATTTCAAGTATTCAACGAAACTGTCCGCAACATCAGTTATTTCAATCTTGAACCCGAGTGATTCGATATATTCCGCATATTCGCCCGGACCCGCGCCGATTTCGAACATGGCAATATCTTTCGGAAAGTTTTTCAGCGAGCGTCCAATGATTCCTTCGACAAATCGATGATTATCGTCGTTGTCTTTTGAAAAAAACCGCTCGACATAACGTTTGACGTCAGAGTTATAAACCGCAATCGTTTCATCATTTTCGCGACTCATAATCGATTGCTCCTTGCTGTAGCAGTCTCCTCCTCGAGCAGCGAAATTATTTGGAAACCGTGTTTTTCGGCGTCAGCCTTGATGTCGGGGCGGTCGAGCCAGGAAAAATCTTTGGTTTTGCCGACGAAACCGACTTTCTTTCGCAAAACCCGTCCGGTTGGTCGGCGGTTTGTGCTCGTTTCGTCATCGTTTTCGTATTCATATTCGTCCAAAACCAAAATATCGCCCGGTTCGCATTCGAAATCCGCGATGCGGAACTCAAAAGTTTTCTGTCCGCTCACGATCAAATCGAAATATTTCTTCGATATTTTTTTATGAATTTCGCGGCTCATTGCTTCGCTCCTTTTTTACTGTTGACTTTCTTTTTTGAATTTGTTACACTAGTCTTATCACGATGACCGGGTTTGCCTAAGGATGTTATCCGACCGCCGCTCCCGGTTTTTTGTTTTGGTTTCAAAAGATTTGGCATTCGGTCAATGAATACTAGTTTGTGATAGAAATGAAATTTCAGCAAACGCGAAAAACGATACCGATTTGGAACAATTATTCGTTCCAATTTGTTATTTTCGTCCATGAACTGATACAAACTCAAAAAATCACCATCGCCGCTCGCGAAAACTGCCCGATCATAATTGGCAAATTCGCGCGCTGCCGCCCAGAGGACTAGATCGGTGTCAACATTGCCTTTAACCTCAGTTTCACCGTCCTTATTGATAAATTCGACGATTTCCTTAAAAATCAACGTGAATCCACAAAGTTGCAACTGTTCGTAAAGTTGGTTGTTTCCCGGCATCATACCAATAAAAATATATGCTTTTGAAACGCCATATTTTTCGCGCAAATAGTGCCTGAATCGACGCCAATCCAATTTTCTGCCCTCGTAAATTGTGCGACCGCGTTGATTAACGACATCATGCGACACACCCAAATTCAAATTTTGGCTATCAATAAAGGCATAAGTGACAGGCTGCTTGCTCACTTAAACTCCTTCAAAAATCGTAATTTGCCGGATTCGAGATGGCGAATGTCCTCGATGCCGTATTTTAGCATGATCAGGCGGTCAAAGCCGCCGCCCCACGCGAAACCCTGGTAAATTTTGGGATCGATGCCCGCCATTTTGAGGACGTTCGGGTGGATCATGCCGCTGCCGTTCATTTCGAGCCACTCGCCGGGTTTGCCGCCCATCGATGCGGGTCGTTCGATCAAAAATTCCAAACTCGGTTCAGTGAAAGGGAAGGACGCCGGTTGCGTGGCAATTTTCAATTTCTGCCCCATAAAAGTTTCGTAAAATTCGCGAATCGTGGCGATCATTTGTCCGAGAGTGGCGGTTTTGCTCACGAACACGCCGTCCCACTGATAAAAAGTGTGCTCGTGCGTGGCGTCGACGTCCTCATTGCGGAACGTTCGCCCGAGCGTAATCGTGGCGATTTGCCCGCCATTCAATAATTTGTCGCGTTCCGCCACCAAAATACGATTTTGCATCGTCGTGGTGTGCGCCGGCGGCACGAAACCGTCCTCGGTGCGAAAAGTATCGAAACTGTCGCGCGCGGGGTGTCCTTCCGGAAAATTGAGCGCGCCGAACATATGAAAATCGTCATCGAGCTGGCGATCCTCGATCACATCAAAACCGATTTTTTCAGCAATTTCGCGCATGCGTTTCATCTCGGTCATGATCGGGTGCAACGATCCATTGTCTGCCGTCATTAAACCGGGCAAAGGTCGATTAACGTCCATTGGCGCGGTCACATCAATCGCCGCAACAACCGCCCCATCGAGCAATGATTTTTCGCGTGTTTCGATCGCCGTCGTCAATTCTTGTTTTAGTTCATTTAACTTTTTGCCAAACGCGCCGCGCTCTTCCGCCGGCAGTTTCGGGATTTCACTGTACAGATTTTTTAACTCATTAGCACGCAAAACCTCGCGCGGATTAGCGGATTTTTCGATGCGCACCATCAATTCTGATTTTATATCGTCAATATTCATGGAAATATCATACCACAAGTGGTGTAATATTAAAATGTGTGCTGCTTTAGTCGCAAATCAAAAACGGAACATACTGACGACGCAATCACCTAAATAACAGATGAAAATTAAGGAAAAAAACGGAACATACTCGATTACCCGAACAAGTCGGGTAATGACGATAGAAAAAAATATGTTACAATAGATTATATGGGTAAAAAGGAAGAAAAAGTTTCTTTTTTGATCCGCTGGGTGACGTGCAGTATCGGTTTGTGGATTGCTGTGCGGTTGTTCGGCGGGGAGTATTCGATGTCGTGGTGGCAGGAAGTGCTGACGTTTTTGTTGGCGGGTTTGATATTTTCGATTGTAAATTCGGTGATTCGCCCGCTGGTGGTGATTTTGTCGCTGCCGTTTGTGCTGGTGACGATGGGGTTGTTTATGCTGCTCATCAACGGATTTATGGTGTGGCTGGCGATTTTGCTGGCGCCGAACATTAAAATGGATTTTGGTTGGGCGATAATTAGCAGTTTGGTGATAAGTTTGATAAACTATATAGTGAGTGGTTTCAGTGATTTTAATAAGGAGGAGAAAATATCATGAATCTAACAGAAGTTTTGCCAATCGTCACCGTCGTGAGTGCGGTGTTAATTACATTGATGATTTTGTTGCAATCGCGCGGCGCAACATTGGGTGCAGGATTCGGTTCGAGCGGTGAATTATTCACTACGCGGCGCGGTTTGGAAAAAAATCTTTATGAAACTACGATCGTCATCGCGGTCATATTCGTGTTGAGCATCGTGGTTAATCTGATTATAAGTTAAGGAATACATGGGCGAACCAGAAAAAAAACGTCTACCCCGGATCAAATTCAAACGCCGCGATCTCGATCGCCGACAACGAATGCTCATGCAGCACATTCGTCAATTTTTGTTCGATAGTTGGGATAATTTACGTTTAGTGCGCCGCCAAACCATCGGTTGGTTGTCGCTCGTGCTGATAATTATTGCGATATTTTTGACACAGACGACCATGTGGAGCCGCGGGGTGCAAAAAACTGCGCCGATTGACGGTGGGACGTACGCCGAGGGGGTGGTTGATACGATCGCGACGTTTAATCCGCTCTATGCTATGACGAGTTCGGAAATTGCGATGTCGCGTTTGGTTTATAAGCCGCTGTTCGCCTATGACGAAACCAGCAACTTGCGCGGGGTTTTGGCGAATTCGTGGTCGATTTCTGATGATGGCAAGATTTACAATGTCAAATTGCGTGAATTCCAAAAATGGGCGGACGGTAAAAAATTCACCGCCGACGACGTGGTCTTTACATTAAAGTTGATCAAGGACGCCAAAACCGCATCGCCGCTGCTGGCGGTTTGGAAAAATACTGAAATCGAAAAAGTGAATGATTTGGAAGTAAAATTCATTTTGAAAGAACCAAATTCGTCGTTTCAATATTTGATGACGTTTGGAATTTTGCCGAAACATATTTTACAGGGCGTGAGTACGGATACAATTCGCAGTTTCGTGGCGGAAAATCGCACGAAAATTGTTGGCACGGGTAATTTTCAATTCAGTCGTCAGGAAATTCCGGGCGAGGGCGAGAGCATTTGGTACTTTACGAGCGCGAACAGCACGCCGCGGATCAAAAATTTGGCGATTCATGCTTATGCCAGCAAAGAAAACATGATTCAGGGGTTCAAAGTGGGCGAAACCAACGCCATTATTGACTTGACGACCGATGAATCCACGGAACTGCTAAAGAATGGCAATACTAAGTTGGTGCAGACGCCCGTGAACGGCGGTGTTTTTGCGCTGTTTAATAACTCAAATCCCGCGACCTCGGACAAAAATGTGCGTGCAGCGCTCGGACTGGCGATTAATCGTTCGGAAATTGCGGCGCCGGCGTCGAAAGAGTTTGCTAAACCGCAGCTTCTCGAGACACCGATCACGAGAGGCGTGATTCCGTCGGTGGACGAATTAACAGAACCAGCATTCGATTTGACCGCGGCAGGGGAGAAACTTGATGAGGCGGAATGGGTCCTGAATGAAGCTGGTCAGCGCGAAAAAGACGGCAAAGTTTTGGAATTAAACGTTGTGACGATGCATAACGCGGATTACGAACGTGTGGCGCGCAAACTCGTCGCCATGTGGCAGAAATTGGGGATCAAGGTGAATCTGACTATTCCGGAAGACGACATGGTTTTCAAAAAAAACTACCTCATTACGCGTAATTATGACGTTTTGATTTATCAACTGAATCTCGGTGATGATCCAGACGTGTCCACGTATTGGTTGTCGACCAGCAACGTCGAAACGAGTTTGAATTTTGCCAACTATAAATCGCGGGTGGGTGATCTGTTTTTGGCGAACGCGCGTTCGGAAATTAACGACCGAAAACGCGATGCGCGTTACACCGATTTCGTCAAACAGTGGCTCGGTGATGTGCCGGCGGTGGCGCTCTATCGACCGAATTTGTATAGTATCGTCCGCCCCGGCGTCGAATCGTACGGTAAAGCGTCGATCTTTAATAGTTTAGCCGATCGGTTTTACGCTGTGGATAACTTTACAGCACTCGATGCGACGGTCTATCGCACGCCGTGAATTGTGATAAAATTGAATATATGTTAACGAAAGGGTCAATATAATTATAATACCAAAGAAACTACACGCGCCATGGTTGAAATTCTATGGTGATCGCGCGAAATCGTTGAAATATCCGGTTGGATCGATTTACGACGAAGTGGAACGCGCTGCGGGGAAATACCCCGATTTAATCGCATTAAATTATTTTGACAAGAAGATTTCGTACAGCGAACTCATGACGCAAATCGACAAAGCCGCGCGCGGATTCATCGCGCTGGGTGCGCAAAAGGGCGATGCGATTTCGATCTGTTCCGCCAATATCCCCGAAGCGATTTTTGCGATCTATGCCGCGAGCAAGATCGGTTGCGTGGCGAATGTTTTTCACCCGTTATCCGCACCGACCGAAATTCGCGATTATTTGAATCTAGTGGAAAGTAAAATCTTGGTGGCAATCGATGTTTCTTGGTCGAATATCGAACAGATCTTGCCGGAAACTGATGTACAGGAAACAGTGCTGATTTCGCCGATCGATTCGTTGCCGGTGCTGTCGAAACTGGGCATGAATCTGATCAATGCCGTTGATGTGCGTAAAAATCTGGTGAAGATTTTTCAGAAAAAACCGAAAAATTTGTTGAACTGGGAAGAATTTTTGGGTCAGGGTGCGCACATCGCGCGCACCGACGTCCGCGAACGCCAGCGCGCCAGCGATACCGCTGTCATTCTCTATAGCGGCGGCACAACCGGCAAGAGCAAGGGCGTGGCGATTTCCAATCTGGCATGCAATGCGATGTCGCTGCAACTCAAAGCCTTTTTCCCGGACGAAGCCAAACCAGGTCGTTCGCTCCTGGGCATCATGCCGATATTTCACGGATTTGGTTTGGGTGTGGGATTTCATTTCTTTCTGACGCAGGGCATGTGCAACAAAATGCTGCCGAAATTCGATGCGAAAAAATTTGATCGGATTTTGCAACACGCCAAACCAGACTTTTTGGTCGGTGTGCCGACGCTTTACGAAGCCATGCTGCGCAATCGCAAAATTCGCAAAATGGATCTGTCATTCCTGCGTGTGGCGATTTCCGGCGGTGATAATTTGTCCGCTCCGCTCAAAATGGCGGTGGACGAAATGCTCGCTAAATGCGGTTCGAAAACCAAAGTCGTGCAAGGTTACGGTCTGACCGAATGCCTATGCGTGGTCACCGTTAATCCGCTCGAATGCCAAAAAGACGAATCAATCGGCATTCCAATCGCGGATAATTATGCGAAAATCGTCCAACCCGGCACGCAAACCGAATTGTCGATTGGCAAGGTCGGCGAACTCTGCCTGACCGGACCGAACATCATGACGGGGTACATCAATCAGGAGCGTGAAACTAATCAAACGCTGCAACGTCATGCCGACGGACACGTTTGGGTGCACACTGGCGACCTCGCACGTATGGATAAGGACGGTTACATTTTCTTTACCCAGCGTCTCAAACGCATGATCATTTCGAGCGGTTACAATATTTATCCGAGCCAGATCGAGGAAGCCATTATGAAAGTTCCCGAAGTGCTAATCGCGACCGTTGTCGGCATCCCGGACGAATATCGCGGACAAATCGCCAAAGCCTTCGTCGTGGTCAAGGACGAATACCGCCGCACGTCGCACGCGGATATTCGTGACAAAATTATGAGTGAATGCAAACAGCATCTCGCCAAATACGAATGGCCGCGCGACATCGAATTCCGCGACTCCCTCCCCAAAACCAAAATCGGCAAAGTCGCATATCATGAGTTAGCAGAAGAGGAAACGCTTGACAAAAAAGCATAAGTGTGCTACACTGATTATGTGGCTGGCGGTCACGGGATTGTTTGGTGTTGTCTAAAATAGTTTGCGTGCCGTTGTGATGTTTGGTAAAATAGTAAACAGTGTGGGTTGTTAGCTCAGTTGCTGCGTGAAACGCGGATCAATTAGCGCGCTGGCGCTCGTCGATTGACGGTGAGCTATCATCTCGTACGATTGTTACAAATTTAGGTTATGGGTTGTTAGCTCAGTTGGCTAGAGCGCCTCGTTTACACCGAGGAGGTCGGGGGTCCGAGCCCCTCACAACCCACCAATCCGGAGAAAAAGTCAAAATTATCCGCTTCCGAGCGGATTTTTTATTGAAATTTTAGGGTTCAGAATAACCAAAAAACGGAACATACTGACAATGCAACCGCCCAAATAACAGATGAGAATTAAGTAAAAAAACGGAACATACTCGATTATTATGAACTGGATTACCCGAACAAGTCGGGTAATGACGGGGGTGTGCAATCGGGTTACCTATAAACCCTGATCATTCGGGGTGTTGGTGAAAGTTTGAATCGGTTGCGTGTCGATTGGCGCGGCGGGCGGAGTTTGTTCCGGAGTTGGTGCGGGGGCGACGGGCGCGTTGCCGAAAGATGGCTGCCATGGCGTTTGTTTGACCACGGGTGGCATGTCGGTGGGCATGTCGGTGAATGATTGATCGAATCCGGGTGCGGTTGGTGCGGGCATGTCGGGAGTAGAGAACTGGTTCGGTGCGGGCATATCGGGGGCGGCAACTTGATTTGGCGTGGTCATGGTCGGCGCGTCAAAAGTGCTTTGCTGTTGCACAACCTCTTGCCACGATTGTCCGCCGTCGGTTGGCAGGGTTGGGGCGATTGGTTGATTTGTTTTCGATCGTTCGATTTTGACTAAAACCGCGGTGACGACGCTGGCATAGATGAAAAGTATAAAGACAATAAGGACGAATTTATAGGTGTCGGCGATATATTGACCGTTGTTGATCCAAATGCCGGGCAAAATATAGACGCCCAAGAAACCGCCGCAACCAATGCTCGCCAGTTTGAAATTCTTGACCATAGGCGAGTAATTTTTAATGTTCAAAAAGTTCGCAATCGCCGTGGCAATCGCCGAAATAATTCCGGCGGTAAACGCAACTTGCATAAAAAATGTTACCAGACCCTTGTAACCGTCGGAACAGGTGACCATCGGATAACTGTAACTGTAAAATCCTGAACCATAAGTACGCATAGTTTCACTGCACATGATCGCGGTCAAAATATCCCAAATCAAGATGAGCCACGGGATCGACCAAAAAATATTCGAAATCAGCGACACGGTGGACAGTGTGCGGATCGTTTTATTATCAGATTCCATGCGGATAATGTTGTGCAGGCTAAGCAGCGTCAGCAGACCAAGCACAGCCGATGTCCCCAGCAGTTTCGAGATGACCTTGCTGTTGGTTCCGCCGTCGATAACGAGAATAATCGCAAACAATGCGCACGCCGAAAACAGCGCCAGCGTCGCAATCATCAAAACCCGCTTTGCTCCCTTTGGTATAATCTTTTGTATTTTGTCCATATTCCTTCTTTCCATTTAATTTATGGTTTTATTGTATCAGGTTGGGGGGGGGTAACGCAATACTTTTTTGAAATATTCCGAAATAACTGGTAAAATATTCGGTATGATGAATACACAACAAATTCGCAAGGCTTTTTTGGACTTTTTCGCCGAGCGCGGACACAAGGTCATTCCGCGCGCTAAACTCGTGCCAGAGGGTGATCCGACAACTTTATTTACGGGGTCGGGCATGCAACCGATGATTCCGTACCTATTGGGTGCGGAACATCCCGAGGGGACGCGGATTGCGGACAGTCAAACCTGTTTGCGCGCGCAGGACATCGACGATGTCGGCGACAATCGCCATACGACGTTTTTTGAAATGTTGGGGAACTGGTCGTTGGGCGATTATTTCAAGGACGAACAGATCAATTGGATGTTCGAATTTTTGTCGGACGTGGTCAAACTCGACATGTCGCGGATTTATATTACCTGTTACATCGGCGATGATCGTTATGGCATTCCGCGCGACGACGAGGCGGCTGCGATTTGGCAAAAACTATTCCGCGCACGCGGATTGTCGGACGCGACGGCGGAAATTGGTTCAGAAGAAAACGGCTACAAACGCGGCATTCGCGCCGGTGAGCGGATCTTTTTCTATGACGGGAGCAAAAACTGGTGGAGCCGCAACGGCGATCCTGAACATACGCCGATCGGCGATCCGTGCGGTCCGGACAGCGAAATGTTTTACGATTTCGGCACGCCGCATGATTCGAGTTTTGGCGAAAATTGCCATCCGAACTGCGATTGCGGGCGCTTTATGGAAATCGGAAATAATGTTTTTATGGCGTACAAAAAAATCGCTGATGGCAAATTTGAACTGCTCGCCAAACCGAATGTTGACCAAGGCAGCGGGTTGGAGCGCCTCGCCGCCGCCGCGCAAAACAACCTGGACATGTTCCGCGTCAGTGTGATTTATCCGATCATCGAGAAATTACAGGAAATGTCGGGTTGCGATTACGAAAGCAACGCCACCGCCATGCGTGTGATCGCCGATCATTTGCGCGCCGCGACGTTTTTGGCGATCGATGACGTCAAACCGTCGAACAAAGAGCAAGGTTACGTCATGCGCCGCTTGGTGCGCCGCGCCGTCCGATTCGCGTTCGACCTCGGCATCGAACAGAACTTTTTGGAGCAGTTAGTAACAAAAATTATCGAAATTTACAGGGGTGATTTTCCGGAACTGATTTCAGTTAGTAACAAAATCGCCGAAATTTTGGTCAAGGAAGAAAAAGCCTTTCGGCAGACTTTGCGGAAGGGGTTGAAGGAGTTTGAGAGAATGATTAATGGCGCGAACCGCGATGAGCGGATTCTTACTGGCGACAAAATCTTCACCCTCTATGACACATACGGTTTTCCGATGGAATTGTCGGTCGAGGAAGCATTCAAGCGCGACATCCCTGTATCGGAAAATTGGCGCGCTGAATTTGACGAAAAAATGGCGAAACAGCGCGAAATGTCCCAAACCGCCGCCAAAGGCACGTTCAAGGGCGGTCTCGGCGGACATACTTGGCAACATCGCCGCTATCACACTTGCACGCATTTATTGCAATCGGCGTTGCGCGAAATTTTTGGCGAGGAACTGCGCCAGCATGGATCGAATATCACGGAGGAGCGTTTGCGTTTTGACTTTAATCTCGATCACAAAATGACTGATGATGAAATTAAACGTGCCGAGGATTTGGTGAACGGGTGGATTCGCGCCGATCTCTCGGTGTTTTGGAAAGAATATCCGACCGACGACGCGCTGAAAATGGGCGCGATCGGACCATTCGGCGAACGTTACGCGGATACGGTGAAAGTTTACCAAATGGGCGTCGGCGATCACATCGCGTCGATGGAAATTTGCGGCGGTCCGCATCTCGAGCATACTGGACAGGCGGCGGAACGCGGGGAAAACTTAGACGATTCCACCGATGCGCCCGCGAACGCGCCGATTGATCAAAAAACTGATTTTAGCAAAATTACCAAACCGGCGGTGTTCCGAATTGTTAAAGAAGAATCCTCATCCGCCGGCATTCGCCGCATCAAAGCGATTTTGGAATAATAGAAAAGTGTGCTATAATCTATAGAGTAATAAAACAGAATTATGGTTTTTAAGAAGAGAGATCCTGTATTAGGTTGCGCCGAAAAAACGAAATTTCCGGTGTTAGTTTCGGTCATGGGCAAAATTGGCGTTGGCAAAAGTTACTATACCCAGCACATCATCGCGGCGATGAGCGAACACGGCAAAAAAGCAGCGATGTTGTCGAGCGGTGATTTAGTGCGCGCGGAAATCGCGGCGATGAGCGAAATCGGTCGGGCGATCAAGGACGCCTATGATGCGGGCGTGTTGTGCGATTACGATTTGGTCAAACAACTGATTTTTCAGGAACTAATTCGATTGCGCGACGACGATCACGATGTTGTGTTTCTCGACGGTGCGATTCGTAATATCGATCAAATCGAGCAACTCGGCGACCATTTTATGGGTCATGTTAAGGGCAGTATTCATCTGCTCGCATCCGATGATATAATTTTGGAGCGGATCGAAAAACGTTCCCGTGATTTGATTGCGCAGGGCGGTGAAGCGCGCCAAGACGACAGCGACATGAACGCCGTTCGCAAACGTTTAGATGTTTACAATAATCAAGTTTTGCCCGCGCACGAAGTTTTAGTCGACATGATTGGTCGAAACGGACATTTTACTATCGAAATCCCTTGCGAAAATCACCGCGATCCCGACGAAATTCGCGATCTCGCCCTCGAACAGATCGTGCCGCAGTTGATTGAGATTATTGACGAACACAATACATTATAAAAGTTACAACGTCCTAAAGCCTCTTGACACCCAGGTGTGGAAATTGCTATAATACTTATGACAATTGAAACAATCATAATTTAACAACATATAAAAGGGGAAAATAGTGGTAAAAATAAAAAACATTGTCGCATCAGTATCGTTGGTCGGGATATTGATGTTTGCAGGTGTGGTAAATATTAGCAATCATACGGATATACAAGCGGCAGCGGGCGACGAGGTCGTATTGCAGTGGAATAAAAATTTCGGGGGGAGCGACCAAGACCGTTTTTCTTCGGTTGTTGCGACTCCTGATGGCGGATGCGTGGTGGCGGGAGACACTGTGTCTGTCGACGGTGATTTGACTGGGATGGACAAGGGCGGTGACGACGCTATCATTGTAAAATACAGTTCTGATGGTACAGTCGTGTGGAAAAATACTTTCGGTGGAAGCGACGATGATCTTTTTCGATCTGTGACCATGGCTTCTGACGGTGGATTTGTGGCGGTGGGGTATTCTTGGTCTAATGATGGTGATTTATTGGGATTAAATAAAGGTGACAGCGACGCTATTATCGCCAAATATAGTTCCAACGGCGTCCTCGAGTGGAGCAAAAATTTCGGCGGTAATAGGGACGACTATTTCGAGTCGGTCATACCGGACTCTGACGGGGGCGTTATCGTGGCGGGATATTCTAATTCCACCGATGGCGATTTGGTTGGGCTAAATAAAGGTAGCAGCGATGCTATTATTGTCAAATACAGCGCCAACGGTACGCTTGAATGGAATAAGAATTTCGGTGGGAGCGAAGGAGAAATTTTCTTTTCAGCAACTTCGGTTCTCGATGGCGGGTATGTTGCAGTCGGATATTCTATCTCTAATGACGGCGATTTAGCTGGTCAGAATAAACACTGGGAAGATGCTATTATTGCAAAATTCAGTTCCGATGGCACGCTAGAATGGGGCAGGGATTTTGGCGGGTATGGCTTTGATCTTTTTTGGTCGGTTGCTTCGACCCCTGATGGTGGATGTATCGCGGTTGGGATCTCTGCGGGGTCAACCGACGGTGATTTGACTGGGATAGACAAGGGCGGTGACGATGCCATTATTGTGAAATACAGTTCTGATGGTACGGTCGTATGGAAAAAGACTTTTGGTGGAAGTGACTTTGATAGTTTTGGATTAATCATTTCTGCTCCTGATGGCGGCTATGTGGTGCTCGGCGGCTCTGGCTCGACCGACGGCGACTTAACGGGAACGGACATATCGGATGGCTGGCGCATCATCGTCAAGTATAATTCCAATGACGATATTGAATGGATAAAAAGGTTTGATTTTGACGGCGGCTCCGTTGCGTCGATCGCCATGACTTCTGATGGCGGATATATTATAGCGGGATATGTCTACTCTGCTTACGGCTACATGGACGCCGTTATCGCCAAATACCTCGATATGTCCGAACCGATCCTCGTAATCCCTCCACTCCTCGAGCCCGACACGCCGAACGGTTCGGCGAACAGCGACGGCTGTAATCCTGTGAAAGTAACATTGAAAACCAATGTTCCGATTGTGGTTCCAAATGGCTGGACGAAAGTCGACGATTTAACCTACACGAAAGTTTATACCAGGAATGCCACCGAAAGCGTGCCAATGGTCGGACTAAATGGTGTAACGGGCGAAAATATCGAAATCGTAATCGACAGCATAACCTGCCGACCGACCAATCCTATTTTGCCACCGAATACGGGATTAAAAAAATAGCATTAGATACACGCGAACTCTGACCTATTTGTACCCACAATGTGGGTACACGTAACAGAGGTAATTTTGAAAAATGTTTTTTCGCTGTCATTTCGAGCAGAGCGTAGCGGAGTCGAGAAATCTTTGTCAAATACAGCACAAAGATCCCTCGGCTATGCTCGGGATGACGAGGGTAGTGATACCTGGGATGATATCTGTTATCGCTGATTACTTTGCGCGCTTCTCGATGATCTCTTGTGCGACGTTCGGTGGGACTTCTTCGTAAGAATCGAGTTCCATCGAGGATGCGGCGCGACCCTGTGACATGGAGCGCAGGTCGGTGGTGTAACCGAACAGGTTCGCGAGCGGGACGATTGCGGTGATTTGTTTCGCACCGCCCATCAAATCGTCCATCGATTCGACGCGGCCGCGGCGCGAATTCAGGTCGCCGATGACGTCGCCCATGAATTCTTCGGGGGTGACCACGACCATTTTCATGACGGGTTCGAGGAGGACCGGGCGGGCTTGCTTGATGCCGTCGCGGGTGGCGAGTGCGCCTGCCATCTTGAACGCTAATTCGGAAGAGTCGACATCGTGGTACGAACCGTCGAACAGCGTGGCTTTGATGTCAACCACTGGATAACTGGCGATAACGCCGCCGTCCAGGGTTTCGATAATGCCAGCTTTAACGGCGGGGCGATATTCCTGTGGAACAACGCCGCCCTTGATGGCGTCGATGAATTCGAAACCTTTGCCGGTTTCGTTCGGTTCAAATTTGATGGTGACGTCGCCGTACTGACCGCGGCCGCCGGACTGTTTGATGTATTTGCCTTGGACTTCGGATGTGCCGCGAATGGTTTCGCGGAAAGCGACTTGCGGTTCACCGGTGTTCGCTTCGACGCTAAATTCGCGTTTCATGCGATCGATGATGATGTCGAGGTGCAATTCGCCCATACCGCTGATGATGGTTTGACCAGTTTCTTCGTCAGTATGAACGCGAAAAGTCGGATCTTCTTCCGCCAAACGTTGCAGGGCGAGCGCCATTTTTTCCTGGTCAGCCTTAGTTTTCGGTTCGACCGCGATGGAAACTGGCGGTTCGACGAAAGTGATGCCCTCGAGTTGGATCGGATGTGCCGGATCGCACAGAGTTGTGCCGGTTGTGGTGTCCTTTAATCCGACCACGGCAGCGATATCGCCGGCTTCGACTTCGGAAATATCCTCGCGTTTGTCGGCGAACATGCGGACGATGCGCCCGACGCGTTCCTTGTCGCCAGAGGTAGCGTTCATAACATACGAACCGGCGGTTAATGTACCGGAATACACGCGAATGAAAATGAGTTTTCCGACAAATGGATCAGTGGCGATTTTGAACGCCAACGCCGCCAGTGGTTCGTCATTGCTCGGTTTGCGCGAGATTTCTTCGCCAGTTTTCGGACTCTCACCCCAAACCGCATCAACATCGGTTGGTGCGGGCAGGTAATCCGCGACCAAATCTAAAACTTTTTCCACGATCACGCCGCGGCCATCACCGCCGGTAACGAGGTAAAATTCGCCACTCAAAACGGCTTTGCGCAATGCGCCCTTTAATTCGTCGATTGTGATCGATTCTTCGCCCTTGTCCAGATAGCGTTCGAACAATTCATCGTCGAATTCGACGGCTTTTTCGACCAATAAATTACGCGCGTTTTGGGCTTTCTCCAACATGTTGGCGGGAATTTCACCCTGAACCAATTCATGATCATGAAAATCAGTGTAAGTGTAGGCTTTCATATCGATCAAATCGACCACGCCGCAAATATCCTTTTCAAAACCAATTGGCAAATGAATCGGCAGGGCGTTTTTGCCGAGGCGATTATGAATGCTGTCGAGTGATTTATAGAAATCGCCGCCAGTTTGGTTGATTTTGTTAACGAAAACGATGCGCGGAATGCCGTATTTGTTGGCTTGACGCCACACGGTTTCGGTTTGCGCCTCGACGCCCATTTTGCCGTCCAAAACTGTGACCGCGCCGTCGAGCACACGCAAACTGCGTTCGACTTCCGCTGTGAAATCGATGTGACCGGGGGTGTCGATAATGTTGATTTTGTGATCTTTCCAAAAACAGGTCACCGCCGCGGAAGTAATCGTGATGCCGCGTTCCTTTTCCTGCTCCATCCAGTCGGTCGTCGCTCCGCCGTCGTTACCGCGCACCGTGCCGATTTTGTGTTTCAAACCGGTGCGATACAAGATTCCTTCCGTTGTGGTGGTTTTACCCGCATCGATGTGCGCGATAATACCAATGTTTCTAAATTTTGATAGAGGTGTTTTTGCCATATAACCTTTCCATTAATTAAATTATATTAAGTTGTTCCGCGAAGTTTCGGCGCAAACCAAAAAGACCGCGCGAAAATGCTAAGTATTAGTTTAGCAGATAGACGAAGAAAACGCAACTGATTTAGCGTATTCGTCGTTCACGGCGTTGAACTATAGTTCGACCCGGAAGATTCCCTTGCGAAATGCCACTGGCATTTCTCACCCTCGCAATGACAATACCTAATAACCAAAACCCCGGAACGAATCCGGGGCTAAAGCAAGAACTAATATCTATCGTCGACCGAGTTTTCGTATTCCAATTATCGCCGTCATCACACCAACAACCGCCAGAATGGAAGTTAGTGCAATAAAGCCAGCATTGATATCACCCGTACGTGGATTATTGTCACGCGGAGTGGTTGTACCGCCGCCAGTATTACCACCGGTTTGTCCGCCGCCAGTATTACCACCAGTTTGCCCACCGCCAGTATCACCACTCTGCCCAGCCGCCGCAGCTACCGCCCCATAACCTATACTGGTCGATCGAGCTATGCCATTATTGTCAGTCACGGTTATCGTCGCCGTTCCCGCACCTCCGGCCGTTGTCGGCGTCCCCGATATCACTCCTGTCGTGGAATTGATCGACAACCCCGCCGGAAGCCCTGTTGCGCTATATGTAAACGGGTCTACACCATCAGTCACCGCAACATTAACGGGAGTTATCGCAGTCCCCACCGTCATCGCCGGAATATCGGCGCTAGCGAGCGATAATTTATAGGTATAAACTTCGCTCCCCGCCGTTTTCTCCACATCAAACAAACTAGCATTATAGGTTGGCACTGAGTCGCTAGCGTTGCCTCCATCACCATTACCAGAGAACAACATCGTCAGTACATTTACTTTAATGAGGTTAAAGTCGTTATCGGCATATACCGCTATTGAATTACTTGACTGGTGCGATGCATCGAGATAGACACTCCCAGTCGTGTTGATAGTAACATCACTGTCACCTGCGCCTAATCCAAAGGCATAATAAGTCCCCGTAGAACATGCTTCAGCTCTGACCGAAACGCTGGCGTTTTCTAGAATGTTAACATTTTTTCCGCCAATGCCCGTAGCAGCATAATCATCAATAGTAGGTACCGCTACATCAATATCGATGTTGGCATTGCCCTTGATTGTAATATCGCCATAAGTACCACCCTTGCTAGAATAAATACCCCTCGTCCCAGTACCGCCATCACTCGATACGCTAATCGCTAAACTGCCATTAGTGCTTGACGAAATAGTGATATCTTCGCCGTTGTTATTCAATATACCGTACCACTCTGTTGATACGATAGTGTTTGTGCCGATAAGAATAATGTTGAGGTCGCCAACACTAGTGTGGATGCGATCATCATTGTAATTGTGCAAGGTTAATGTGCCGGTTGCTGGGTCAAACTGAGCGGTGCAAGTCGTGCCATCCAACGTTCCTGTTGACGCTGCTACTCCTCCACAAAGATACGGGTTGCTGACGTTAAGCAATTCACCGGCATTAACAAAAACAGAAGACGCCGGTGCGGCAGATGTCGCTGTTGGCATAAAAACAGACGCCGCCAGTCCAACAACCAACGCCGCCGCTCCAAAAAACCCTAATATGCCTTTACGAGAGAGAGAGAGAGAGAGAGAGTCCGTCCTCCTTTCCGTACTTTTACTTTTGTCATCACTAACCTCCTTTAATTATTTAATCAACCTTTGATATCACAAAGTTACTATCATTATAGCACTAGCGTTTTGGGTGTCAAGGGGGTTGAGGGTTGTTTGTGGATTATTATTACCAAACTCGTTCCGACATCCATTATCTTGCGAAAAAATCGCGAATGAATTAAAATCATAGTATAACCGAAAAGGGGGTAGAAATGACAAATTACGAATTAACGGGTCCGGATAAAGGTCGAGACGGCAAGGGCGGTATTGATTGGGGCGAAATAGATGCTTTTTTGGCGCAGTATGCGCTGGCGTCGCCAAGAGAAGAGGCGATTCATCATCAACCAGAAACGAAAAACCTGATTCCGTATGAAAAAATCCAATTGGCGGGTTGCGAGCCGTTACGGTCGCGGGAAGTGGTTTTGGAAAGCGAAGGTTTGGACGCAGCGGAAATCGCGCGGATACAGGCGGGCGACAAAACTGCGTTTAAGGTCCTCGACCTGCGACAGTTGCCGATCGACGCAGAGGGCGGGCGATTGTTGATGCCTGGGGTCGGACGGCGTTTTCGGGCGGATTATTTGCTGACTGTGGCGGATTTTAGGGCTAATGCGGATCACGGAATCGGTTATAAAGCGGTAAATATCGGTCAAAATCCGGTGCGCGTGGGCAGAATGCATTATCAGGATCGATTCACATATGATCCAGCAGTATCGCGGGATCAATTCGAACTATCTGCGGACGAAAATGGTTTCGTGATCACTAACCTTAACCCGAGAAACGGCACAACCGTAACATATGTGCCAAAAACTGATCGTGCGGAGGCAAAAATCGGGACAATCGAAAGAAGTCCAGTTAAAGATTCCGGTGTAGCGGAATACAAATTGCATGGCGAGGACGCGAATTTAGTGGTGCCGGAAACGGGATTGTTCGGTGTGTTTGACGGTGCGGGCGGCGGTGGCGGCGATCCGGCGATGGCGGCGCACACGGCGGCGCGGCATATCAAAGAATCAGTAAAGCAAATAGATAGTGTTTCGACCATGGCGGATGCGTTGGACGCGGCGAGCGAAAAAGTGGCGCAGGCAACCAGCGGCGTAACCACCGCGGCGCTCGGCAAGATCGTCGAAAAAGACGGCGCAAAAACGCTAATTTGGACGAGTTCGGGCGATTCGCGGATTTATGTCGTGAGCGGCGATAACCAAAATCTGAAACAGATAAATTATGAAGATAGAGATTTGGGATTTATGCATCGGATCCATGAATTTTTGGGCAGTGATGAACACGGCAACGCCAAAAAATTGCCACGCAAGTCAAAATATATGGGAGAATTGCAGTTGCACGACGGGGAAAAGATCATATTTTGTTCCGACGGCGTCACGGGCGACGTCACCGCGCAGGCGATGAAACAATTTGACTTGCCGCCCGATAAATTCAAGGTCGATGAAATGACCGACGAAGAAATGTTAGAAATCATCCGAGAGGGCGGCAGCGCCGACGAAATCGCAAAAAGATTAGTCGCCCGCGCCAAAAAACACGACGACCGCACCGCGGTGGTGGTGGAAGTTTAACGCGACAGTCAAATCGTGGTAAAATGTCTATATGAAAATTTTACTCACAGGGGGCGCGGGTTACATCGGATCGCACGTGGCGATCGAATTATACACGGCCGGACACACGGCAGTGATCGCGGATAATTTAATTAACAGCAGCCGTGAAGCAGTGCGGCGGGTCGAAAAAATCGTGGACGCCGAAATTCCGTTTTATGAACTCGACATTCGCGACGAAACGGCGCTCGCGAATCTGTTCCAGGACAATCAAATCGACGCTGTGATTCATTTGGCGGGTCTCAAAGCGGTGGGCGAATCGGTCGAAAAACCGCTCGAATATTATGATAATAATCTGAATTCGACCCTAATATTATTGCGTGTTATGCAAAAATTCGGCGTCAACAAAATTATTTTCAGTTCCAGCGCCACCGTTTACGGCGATCCGGAAAAACTGCCATTTACTGAGGATAGCCGTATCGGCGTCGGCATTACCAATCCCTATGGTTGGACGAAATTCATGAACGAACAGATTTTGCGCGACGCCGCGACGGCAAATCCCGATCTAGAAGTGACGCTGCTGCGTTATTTCAACCCCGTTGGTGCGCACGAATCCGGCACGATCGGCGAGGATCCGAATGACACCCCGAATAATTTGATGCCCTTTGTGGCGCAGGTCGCTGTCGGTAAATTGCCAAAAGTCAAAATTTTCGGCGACGATTACGACACCGTCGACGGCACAGGCGTGCGCGATTACATCCACGTGGTCGATTTGGCGCGCGGACATGTGGCGGCGCTCGGGTCAATGGACGGAGTTAAAACGTATAATTTGGCGAGCGGACGCGGCGTGTCGGTTTTGGAACTAATTCACGCGTTCCAGGAAGCATCAGGTAGGGAAATCCCCTACGAAATCGCCGCCCGCCGCCCAGGCGACATCGCCGCGAGCTACGCCAGCGCCGACAAAGCCTTTCGCGAACTAAACTGGCGCGCCGAAAAAACCATCGCTGACGCTTGCGCGGACTCTTGGCGATGGCAATCACAAAATCCGAATGGGTATTAAAAATTTCAGTATGTAACTATTTTTCCCTATATTCTACCTCTGTTATTTCATATATCCGCAATTCAGTATGTAAATAACTTTACTCACGCATATATTGTTGTATTGTCATATTGTCATGCTGAGCCCTGTGCTGAACTTGTTTCAGCATTGTTTCAGCATCTACTTTATACTACAGATCCTGAACCAAGTATCGCCTTCGGCTCTTCCGGCTCATGATCCATTGAAAGTGAACTTTCATGGATCATTTCACCTTCACCAGGATGACATTAATAAAAAAGGTCTCACCCTTTTATGAGGAAAAGCACCTGTTTGTTGTTCCGCATTAACAAGCAAAAAAGTGCGACATTGTCACCGGCATTCCAAACCCCCTTTAACAGGGGTCGATCACCGACATTGTCGCCGACATTTTGGCGGGTGTCGACAAAATACATGCAATATTTACTGGCTGCGCAAGAAAGAGAATACTATCAATAATCGCTGCGTATACAACCAGAAGCAAGCGCTGCAAACGCCTCTGTGGCGTTGGCAAAACCTTGTTTTTGTATCGCTATGCTCTGGTATACTATGTCAATATTGTAAGTACCAGTGTCAATGTCGGAAATGCCAGTGAGTTCAATATTTAAGGGAATGGGAGCATCCACGGTGCCAGCGCCACTGAAATCGTAATGAAAAACGGGCGTAATAGGACATCTAAACCCTGTCAGTTCGATGGTATCACTGGTTATCGTTAGGTGATCGCGTAAAGTAGCAAAGTTAGCGATAGTTTGACCAACTGTTGGTCGAAATTCGTATCTGGCACCAACCCAAGTATAAGCCGTTCCCTTGTGGTTGTAGACGGTGAGAAGTTCCTCTGCATCGATACTGTAATTGTCAGGGGCTGTTTTCTTGTCTATGTCCAATACGGCTGCGTAAGTAGTAGACGGGTCGTTTGTTGCGTCTGTTTCAATGTCTTCTACGTCTGCCATGATTGGCGCGGTTATGATGAATAGCATAAAGAATGCTAGCGTGATAGCTACAACTGGCACAGTATGCCACAATACAAACTTGATGCGATATTTCTTCACTATCTGCGATACATCAACAATTTCGGTTAATGGATCATTTTCGTGTTTTTTTGCTAAAACTTTTTCATAAGTCAGTTGGTAATCACCCCACGGATTTTTGACTTTAACTCCGCCAATCCCTTTTTCTTTGATGTGTTTTTGAATCAAGAAAATACATAAACCAATAGCCAGTATTGCCGAGCAGAACAAAACAATAAATGGAGCAACCGGAACCGCATAGTTTTTATTTAGCAACGTGAAAGTCCAAGTTGATCCAGCATTTGTGTCGGGGGGAGTTGGCTTGTTGATTAGTGGCGTAGGGGGATCGGGATTTGGATTTGGACAATCTTGGGCGTGTGGGTTTATTACGCAATTGGGATTGAGGGGCGAACAACCTGGGAGATTGGGATCTGTTGTGCAATCTGGATCAGGGGTTTGACAGCCCTCGGCATCAGGGTCGGATTCACAGGTGGAGTCGTAGATGTTGATGACGATAGGGTGACCTAGCAGGCTCGCGCTGTCGGTCATATAAGCACGCGCGGAACTGCCTGGAAAATAAGCGCAACAAAAGAGAGTGACAGCAGTTGTTATTGCGAGGACGCCAGTCTGAAGTAACCTTCTTTTAAAATTGCGAACAGATTGCTTCGTCGAACGAGTTCGACTCGCAATGACTATCTTTGATATTCTCATTTTTACCCCCTTGGTCTATGAATTAATTTTCCAGGGTTCGCCATAAACCAAAAACGACACCGCAAGGTGTCTAAATCCATTCACGAGTCAACTTTCGCCGAATCCGTTTATGCGGTGCCGTTTGTTATCCGGCGATCCGCTGAAGAGCGATCGACTCGTATTTTAGATTTAGACGTTTCAATTATACTGCAAAATATGCAAAATAACAAACCCTAACTGGTGTCAGAGTTTGTTATTTTTTGCAGGGCTTATTGCCTGCATCAAAGACTGTCTTTGATGCAGGCGTTGTGTATATACAACGTCTATACGCATAACAGAGGTAATTTTGAAAAATGTTTTTTACGCAAAAACTATTTTACTTCCTGAACCTTGATCGATAATTCGCGGAGTTGTTCGTTGGTGATGGTGGAGGGGGAGTTCATCATGAGGTCGATGCCTGAACCGTTTTTCGGGAAGGCGAGGGCGTCGCGAATGTTGTCCATGTTGAGCAATTCCATGAAAATGCGGTCGATGCCGAATGCGCAACCGGCGTGCGGCGGTGCGCCGAATTTGAAAGCGTTCAACATGCCGCCGAATTTTTCTTCGACGTATGTTTTGCTGTAACCCAAAATTCCGAAAACTTGATACAAGATTTCGGGGCTATAGTTGCGGACGCCGCCGGAACAGATTTCGTAACCGTTCATGACCATGTCGTACTGATCGGCGATGATGGACAATTTATCGTCGACGTTTAGTGCCTCTAAACCGCCTTTGGGCCACGAAAATGGGTTGTGACCGAAATCGAGACGTTTATTTTTCTCGTCCCATTCATAGAACGGGAAGTCGATCACCCATAATAGTGCGACTTTATTTGGGTCTTTCAGGTTAAAATGATCGGCGAACGCGATGCGTAATTTGCCGAGAACTTTGTTGACTTTATCGCGCGCGTCGGCGCCGAAAAAGACCGCATCGCCGTCGGTTGCGCCGGTTAATTTGGTGATTTCCTTTAACTCATTTTCAGTTAAGAATTTGGCGATTGGCGATTTAATTTCGCCGTCGACGTATGTCAAATAGGCCAATCCGCCCGCGCCCTCTTTACGCGCGAGTTCGGTGAAAGAATCGATTTGCGATCGGCTTAAACTCGCGCCGCCCTTGACACAAATGGCTTTGACGCATTCGGCGCTGTTAAATACGGCGAATTCGGTTTTGTCGAGCGCTGCGGTCAAATCGATCAGTTCCATGCCATAGCGCAAGTCGGGTTTATCGATACCGTATTTTTCCATGACTTCGGTATAGGTGAAACGGGGGATTTTGTCGAAAACTAATTCTTTGCCCGCGAAATCAGTCGCTAAATCTTTTATTAGTGGTTCGACAGTTTCGCGCACAACCTCGCCATCGTTCACAAACGACATTTCGAGGTCGAGTTGGTAAAAATCGCCGTAAAATCGATCAGCGCGCGGATCTTCGTCGCGGAAACAGGGTGCGATTTGGTAGTATCGCGGCACGCCGCCGACCATCAATAGTTGTTTGAACTGTTGCGGTGCTTGGGGTAGGGCGTAAAATTTGCCCGGGTGCAAACGGCTCGGGACTAGAAAATCGCGGGCGCCCTCGGGCGAGCTGTTCGCGAGAATTGGTGTGGCGACCTCGACAAAATCGTGATCATCCATAAACTCGCGTATAAATTTATTGAATTTGGCGCGTTTTCGTAAAATACTTTGCATCGACGGTCGGCGCAGGTCGAGAAAACGATATTTAAGGCGCAATTCCTCGTTCGATTGCTGTCCTTCGTCGCGCGTGGCGATTGGCAGAGCTTCGGATTTGGTGAAAATTTCCAAATCCTCGACCACGATCTCGATTTTACCGGTCGCGATATTGGGGTTTTCTAATCCCGCACCGCGTTCGCGCACGATGCCGCAAACCGAAATGCAAAACTCATCGCGCAGGCTTTCCGCCAAGGCGAATACGTCCGCGGTTTCTGGGTTAAAGACCAACTGGATCAAACCGCTGTGATCGCGCAGGTCGACGAAAATCACGCCGCCGTGATCGCGGCGGGTGTTGACCCAACCCATCACCTGAACTTTTTTACCGATTTCTTTTACTAATTCTTGTGCTAAAATTCTCATAACGGCTATTGTACCACAGAAAACAGTTGTTTGACAATATCCGACAGAGTCAGCAGCCCGACGGTTTTACCGTCCTTTTCGACCACTAAAATCGTGGAATCGGATTCGCACATGGTTTTTAATGCAATTTCCAGATTCTCATGCAATTCGATGGTTGGCGGATTGCCGCACATCATGTCGGTGATGGAGTGTTCGTCGTGGCTGATGGCGACCACGTCGTCCAAGTATAAAATCCCGATGATTTTGTCCAAATTTCCCTGGATGACGGGGAAAACTTTATGACCTGAATTATATAAATCGTCGATTAGTTTCGGATTTAACGGATCGCGCGCCGACACGGACACAATGGCATCGCGCGCGGTCATAATTTTGGCGATGCTTTGTTCGTCGAATTGGATCGCATTTGTGATTAAATTCTTCGATCTCTCGCTCATAAAATCACTGCTGGCGATGATGTGCAGGAGTTCGTGTTCGCTGGTGATCACGGGTGCTTCGCTGACGATATGAATGCGTCGAAAAATTTCCGCCCATGACATGTATTTGATCAGGAACGACATGTGTTTTTCGATCAAACGCCGGGTGACGTCGTGCAGTAATTTTCCGAATAAGAACGCGACGGAAATCATCACGAATGAAACCGCCAAAGCACCCCAAGTGCCCCACGAAGTGTATGCGAAAATCGTGAGCAAAATCGCATCAATCAGCGCGAGAGCGCGTATGACGACCAAAATTCCCGGGTAAATTTCCAGAAAACGTTGCAAAATTTTGTATTGTTTGTTGTGTTCCGCCAAACGGTTGATTTCAAACCGCGTTTGTTTGGCGTGAAACCGAAACGACAGCAACACCGCCAGAATCGCACTCGTTAAACCGATTCCTAAGATATTCATAACTCCATTGTATCATAATATTGTAATTTATGTTACAATATCCATATGGAAGAAGGCAAGATTCCCGTCAAACCCGACATTGAAATTCGGGCGCGTCACGATCAATCGGCTCACGATTACCCGTTTTTAACTCTCGAGGCAAAAGAATATGTAGTAACCAATGTTGAACGCTCAATTTGGGGTCGTGTGCGAATTTGGGGGATTGCGATATTACTCGCGATTGCGCTCATGGCGGCGACCGTTTTGATTGGATATACGACGGGCGATAGTCAACTAGTGATCAGTTTTTTGATCGGCGGTCTATTGGCGCTATGTGTACTGGTCTGTGGCGGAATTGCGGTCAGTGTTTTCAATAAAAATACCTTTATCGTGACGAATTTTCGAGTTTACATGCACATTCAAACCACGCCGTTTTCATTCCGCGTTCAAAATATCGAATTAAAGAAAATCGAGGATTTCAGTTACAGCCAAAGCGGCATGCTCGAAATCATGTTAAATTACGGATCGATTAAATTCACAACCGTGGGCGACGAAACCAGCTATCCCTTCGATTACGTCGACGATCCCTCCGAGGAGTTCAAGGTTATCAATGAAGTCATCAAAGTGGCTAATTCGGGTCATCCTAAACATCATCATCCCAAAAACGGCGATTAAAATTTAGAAAATTATTTAGTGGGAGATTCTTTTTTATAAGATTCCTCAGTTTCCATATCCGAGGTCAAAACGAATTGTTTGCAGTGTGATTCGCTGTCGCAATCGCTGGCGCTGTATTTATAATCGCAGTCGCCGTCGGTTTCTTGATCGTCGCTGGTCCAACTGGTATAGGTGCAAGCATTTCCATGCAAGGTAAAACCATTCGGATCGGTGAACAAGGTCGGATCGACGGTGGTCAAATTATCGCGCGAAATGCTGTCGGGATAATAACCGTTTTGCTTGTAAAAACCCTCGGTCAGGGAATAATACATCGCATTAACCGCAGTTTTGCGCAATTGGTCGCGCGCTGCAGCCTCGACATCACCGCGTTGAATAATAAAGAACACCGCCAGCGTTACCAACACCACAAACGCCACAATTAGTTCGATCAAAGTAAAACCCTCTTGTTTTTTCATACCTATATAATATCACACATTTTGTCCAAACAAAAAATCCATCCATTTTTCAAAGTTCGTTTTGTCAACTTCTTCGTCAGAATTTTGATTATTAGAATGTTCGGTCGCGGCGGTTTTTGGCAAAATCACCAAATGTTCGCCATCGAATGATTTATTCAATAACTTGCGCGCTTGTAATTCTAAATATTCGTCAGTTTTGTAATATGCCTGTTCCAATTTTAATTTTTCATTTTGCAATTTCATAACCTCAGTTTCGGCACGCGTTTCATTGATGCGTTTTTCCAAACCGTAATTTTTATTGAGCGCACTGATGGTCGACCACACCCACGACAACACAAAAATCGTCACAACAATCAAAATAATATTATTCATCGTCAAATATTTTTTCGCTTGGTCAAGCATAAGAATATTTTATCATAGAATAGCGTTTTAGTATTTTTCGGATTTTTGTGATACAATCTTTTCTTGAACGAGGTAATTTTTTATAAGGAGGAAGAGTGAATAAACGTTTATGGGTCGTGTTAGCAATCTTGACGGTCGGTATTGTGGTTGGTGCGGCGATTTTTGCCGGAAAACAATCCAGTGAAAAAGTCGATGTCAGTGCGATAGACGAATGGAAATTAGCGACTGAAAAAACAGTCGGCAAGAACCAAATCCCTGATCACTACCTGGGCGACAAAGATTCCAAGGTCGTCGTGGTTTTGTACGAAGATTTCGCCTGCAGCCACTGCAACCAAATTTCCGGCGACATCGAACAGATTTACGAAGATTACAAAGATCGCGTATTATTCATCTACCGCAACTTCAGCCTCGGCTACCCGAATTCACAGGTCACCCAGCAAGCCGCCGAAGCCGCCTACCTGGCGGGCGGCGAAGAAGCCTACTGGCAAATGAACGAATTATTATATTCGACACGAATGTGGATCAGCCAAGCTGTGCCAGAACAAGAGCGCAAAGATACGCTCAATGGTTACGCCAAAGAAATTGGTTTAGACGTCGACAAATTTAATAAATTTATCGAGGATCGATATAAAAACGGCATTCGGGACAAAATCGAACGCGACAAGGGACTGGGTGTCAAAGTCGGCGTCAACGGCACTCCGGCACTCTTTGTTAACGAGAAAAAGGTCAACAAAGCCATCAACGCCGACATCCGCGCCGCCATTGATGTCGCATTAAAGAAAGCTGGAATTACGACCGGCGCCCCTGAAAAAGCTCCTGAAAAAGACGAAGAAAACCCTGATTCCACAAAAAACCCTTGACTTTTTCACATAAGTGTGATAATATGGTAGGATAGGGGCTATTATTGCCTTGAAAACATAAACTTTGTTGTCAATATTACAACATATATAATGCTAATGCTACTTGACACACCCCGGGGGTAGTGTAGTACAATAAGTTGCAAGTAACATAGAGGTTACAAATATCAAAAACGAAAATAGGAGGTTCACGTGGGTAAAATAATAAAAATTTTAACATCGGCGTTAGTTGTCGGCATACTAGTGCTAGTCGGGATTCACACGGCGAGCGCGTTGAGCGTGACCAATATTAGCCCCGTGCAAGGTCCTGTCGCCGGCGGGCAGACGGTCACGATCCAGGGTGATTTTACTGGTGGGTTCCAAGTTTTGCAAACCGGAGGCTCTTACTATAATAGTTGCGTGTTAGGTTCGAACGGTCGGGTATACTGTTTTGGTTGGGGGTATTGGGGAGCGATCGGCAATGGATCGACGACCAGCTATAACAGGGTGCCGCAGGCAGTGGATGTAAGTGGTGTACTAGCGGGCAAAACGTTGACGCAGATTACGCACGGGACTTACTATGTTTGTGCGTTAGATACGGATGGTAAAGCCTATTGTTGGGGTAATAACTATAGCGGTCAATTGGGCAACAATTCGACCGACAGCAATAGTTCTGTCCCAGTAGCCGTCGATACAACCGGTGTTCTCGCAGGCAAAACCTTAACGCAGATTTCTGGCGGAAATGGTAAAACCTGTGCAATAGATTCTAACAGCCAAGTGTATTGCTGGGGCGGCAGCTATTTAGGTGACGGTTCGACCGCCGGTAGTCTCGTGCCGGTAGCCGTTGATATGACCGGCGTACTGGCGGGCAAAACCCTGGCGCAGATTACGGTTGGCACCCGACAGGTATGCGTTTTAGATACCGCCGGCAAAGCTTATTGTTGGGGCGGCAACGATTATGGTGAATTAGGTAATAATTCGACGACCGATAGTACCGTTCCAGTAGCCGTCGATACAACCGGTGTTCTCGCAGGCAAAACCCTGAAGCAAATTAGCGCGAAAGGGAATACCTGTGCGCTAGATACTGATGGTAAAGCCTATTGTTGGGGAGACGGCTATCTTGGCGACGGCTCGTCGAGTATCAGTACCGTTCCAGTAGCCGTTGATATGACTGGCGTACTCGCGGGCAAAACTCTGGCGCAAATTTCGGTCGGCGGTTCGCATGTCTGTGTTTTGGATACGGACGGCAAAGCTTATTGTTGGGGCTATAACTCGAACGGCGAATTCGGCGATGGCACCGATCACAACACTAGCTATGTGGCAGTAGCCGTGAATACCGATGGCGTATTGGCGGGTAAAACTCTAGTTAGCATCATGGCATCCGGACTTTATCACACCTGTGCGATAGATTCCGATGGCGTGGCGTATTGTTGGGGGCGTGAATATTTTGGAAATCTGGGCATGAACACGATATATTCGGTTAACCTGCCCGCCAAAGTACACACTGTTTCCGATGGCACGGGCAGCGCGCTGCCGGACTCGTATAAACTGAATTTTACTGTTACATTTGATCCTGATGGCACACCAGCGGAATGTGTGGATGTAGTGGTTGCCGTGGGCGGACAGAGTTTGACGTGCAGGACGAGCGCGCATGTGGCGGGATGGGTCGATGTTCTGGTCGATAATGGGATAACACAGGAGACTTTAGCGGACGCTTATGAGTATGTGGATGCGGGCGGTGCCGAAGTGTCGTCCCGTTGGCACAATAACAAAAATCATTATAAGAGGGGCGAATCTACACCCTTGACGTTTATTATCGAACATGAATGTGCGGAACTGGATACGGTGGCGGTAAATGGCGAGGTGTTGACGTTGGAACAGGATTACACGGTGGAATGTGGTGTTAATGAGACGCAAATTACGTTAACGTCGGGCTTTCTGCGCACTTTGCCGGTGGATGGCGAGTATCCGGTGGAGGTTGTTTTCACCGATGGGCAGGTGGCGACGGATGTGATTACTGTGAGTGCTGCACCTACGGCCGCTAATATTGCAACGCCGAATACGGGAATTTTGGAATTACTGTCGCATTCGGCGTCCGTAATTGCCGCGTTGATTGCGGGTGCGGGCGCGATAATCTCTGGTGTGATCGTTATGAAACGACATATTATTTCTGTCAAGACTTTACATCGTCGATAATTTTCGCTACAATTAAAGGCATGCGTCGCGCGGCGCCGGTTTTTGCTGGATTTTCTGGCGGAATCGGCTGGTCTAAACACCGTGTCGTCGCGCAATCTAATAATAATTTAATAAAGAAGGAGTAAAAATGGCAACATTTTCACGCACCAAACCGCATGTCAACGTCGGTACTATGGGTCACGTCGACCATGGTAAAACTACTTTGACTGCGGCTCTCACCAAGGTTCTCGCCGACAAATTGCCGAGCGAAACCAACAAACCGGTCGCCTACGACCAAATCGATAACGCACCAGAGGAAAAGGCACGCGGCATCACGATCGCGACTTCTCACCAGGAATACGAATCACCGAAGCGCCACTATGCGCACGTTGACATGCCTGGTCACGCCGACTATGTCAAGAACATGATCACCGGCGCAGCCCAGGTCGACGGCGCAATCTTGGTTGTTTCTGCGGCCGACGGTCCAATGCCACAAACCCGCGAACACGTGTTGTTGGCGCACCAGGTTGGCGTGCCAAAGATCTTGGTCTTCTTGAACAAGATGGACATGGCAGATCCAGATTTGGTCGAATTGGTAGAAGAAGATATTCGCGACCTGCTCGCCAAGAATGGTTTCGACAAAGACGCTCCAATCGTCAAGGGTTCGGCGCTCAAAGCTCTCGAGGGCGACGCTGCCGAAGCGGAAAACATCATGAAGTTGGTCGAAGCGATGGACGAATACTTCCCAGAACCAACCCGCGATTTGGACAAACCGTTCCTCATGCCGATCGAAGATGTTTTCTCGATCAAGGGTCGTGGTACGGTGGCAACTGGTCGTATCGAACAGGGTGTTGTTAAAATCAACGAAGAAGTCGAAATTGTGGGTATCCGCCCGACGCAGAAATCTGTCGTCACGGGTGTCGAAGCCTTCAAAAAGACTTTGGATCAGGGTCAAGCAGGCGACAACGCGGGTATTTTGCTCCGCGGTATTGAACGCGATCAAATCGAGCGCGGTCAGGTCATTGCTAAACCTGGAACCATCACACCTCACACTGAGTTCAAGGGTGAAGTTTACATCTTGACCAAGGAAGAGGGTGGTCGCCACACACCGTTCACCAAGGGTTACAAACCGCAGTTCTACTTCCGCACCACGGACGTTACCGGTGAAGTCGAGTTGCCAGCAGACAAAGAAATGGTCATGCCAGGCGACAACGTCACCTTTAGCGTCAAGTTGCAAGCCCCAATCGCGATGGAAAAAGGTCTAACCTTTGCTATCCGCGAAGGCGGTCGCACTGTTGGTGCTGGTCGTGTTACGGAAATCGTCAAATAACCAATCGTAGCAGAGTGGCATTTGAACCGCGCCTGAATCGGGCGCGGTTTTTTGGTATTAAAACATGTTTTTGATTAACCCGCTTGCGCTTTATCCTGACAGTGCTATAATGTTCTGTAATAGGAGGTTGGTACGCTTATTAATGTAAAGGGATAAAGTAAAGTTAGAAAGGGTATTAACTATGTCAAAATCAAGGTCAAGTAACGTCATTGCGAGCGAAGCGAAGCAATCT